>ERZ827194.200-NODE-200-length-60690-cov-13.5351_pt1 | contig 60690 bp, 90 predicted proteins | sample MGYA00519777_ERZ827194 | MGnify/ENA primary metagenome ERZ827194 (study PRJEB31778, sample SAMEA3449277) | human gut metagenome | biome: human gut; feature: human-associated habitat; material: faeces | place: United Kingdom | collected 2010/2012 ...
CGGCAACATATATCAACAAATCTGGCGAACTGAAAACGGCGGAAATTAATGAGCCACGATTTGAAAAAGAAGGTTTATTGATTGAAGGTCAGCGAACCAACTACATGTTGAATTCAACAACTCCAGCTTCTTGGGGTAAATCTGCAAATATGAATGTCGCTGAGGTTGGAACTGATAGTTTTGGTTTTACTTATGGAAAGTTTGTTTGTAATGAATCATTAATTGGGCAAAGTACAACCCTTAATATGGCAGTAGTTTCAACCTCGGGGGCTGTCGATGTATCAGGCGATAATAAGTGTGTGACGACATCGTGCAGATTTAAAACGGATTTGGAACTCCTGTTAAGGATCAGGTTTGAAGCCTTCGATGGCAGCGCTTCATCTAATCTTGGATATGCCATTGTTAATACGCGGTCTTTATTGGTTGAAATCACCGGTGTAGCTGCCGACAGGCTCACCGCACGAGTTAACAAAGATGAAGCTACGGGCTGGATTTTTGTAGAGGCAACGATTCAAGCAAGTAAAGAAACTTACATAACCTCTGCAATACAATACGCACCAAAAAAAGGTGGTGTCGTTGAATCTGGTGACTATATTTATCTGGCCACCCCACAAGTAGAAGATGGGCCTTGTGTATCATCTTTTATTATATCAGGAGCGACGGCGGCGACCCGCGTAAGCGATATAGTTACAGTTCCAATTAAGAATAATCTTTATAATCTTCCTTTTACGGTTCTTTGTGAGGTACATAAGAACTGGTATAAAACGCCAAATGCAGCGCCACGTGTTTTTGATACCGGCGGTCATCAATCCGGCGCAGCTATTATTCTTGCATTCGGTTCTTCAACAGAATTCGATGGATTCCCTTATTGTGATATTGGTGGATCTAACAGACGGGTAAATGAAAACGCGTCACTTGAAAAAATGATTATGGGGATGCGCGTGAAGGGTGATTACAACACTTGCTCGGTGAGTAATGGGACTTTATCAAGTGAAACAAAAACAACTTGGAGATATATAGTCTCGTCCGCAACAATCAGGCTTGGAGGGCAAACAACCGCAGGAAGTCGTCACTTATTTGGTCATATTAGAAATTTTCGCATCTGGCATAAAGCACTAACAGATCGGCAGCTTAAGGAATCCGTATGAAAGATATTACATTAAAATTCAAAAATAAAAGCGAGTACCAAAACTTCTTACTTGGAATAAACTGGCAAGATAATGAAGAACTTCAGGATAAGATTATTCTGGACGAAATTGGTTTTACTTATACCGAACAAGAGGTTTCGGAAGACCAAGAACCAATATACATTAAAAATGAAGGTTATTTTGTTAATGTACGTATATTGAACCACAATTTCAACGAACAGATATTTGATGGATATGTGGTTACATTAGATCAACCTTTACGTGAATGGGCATAAGGAGGTATTATGACTACAGTGACTAATATACCAGCTGATATAACCAATCTTAAGGCTAATCAGTTAAATAAAAATAATAACTTAAGCGACTTAGCAGATAGGGCTGCTGCATGGCTAAACGTCAGGCCCATCGGATCTACTCCACTTGCCGGAGACCCTGTTAACGATTATGATGCTGCAACTAAGCGTTGGGTTGAGAACTTAATAAATACAGGTACTGTTGGCCCAACTATGAATGGTGTTATGAACTATGGCGTTGGCGATTTCCACTTACGAGATAGTCGAGCATATAAGCAGCCGTATGAAGTTTTTTCGGACGGTCAATTACTCAACCGTGCGGACTGGCCTGAACTTTGGGCGTATGCGCAGATGCTTTCACCTATTACTGATTCTGACTGGCTTGCAGATCCATCTAAACGTGGTAAGTACTCACTAGGAAATGGTACAACAACATTCCGAGTACCAGATCGAAACGGCGTGCAATCTGGTTCATTATACGGTCTATTTGCTCGTGGTGATGGAGGTCAAAGTAATAATAACGGTACAGTTTATGAATCTGGAGCACCTAATATAGTTTTTGCGTCACCACATACTATGGTAACGCTCGCTTCAGCGGCTGGTCAAGTTGCAACGGATGGAGCATTACAATCAACTACTTCAAGCGATTCTCCAGCTCCAGTAGGTTCTGGTGGCAGGTACATACAGACAAATTTTAATGCGTCAAGATGTAGTTCTGTATACGGGCGCACATCAACCGAGATTCGTCCAAATAACTTTATCGGTGTATGGGTGATCCGTGCATCTGGAGGCTTTACCTCTGCGAATACATCTTGGTCTGTTATTAATGGAGATAGTGCTAAACCGAACGCTAATACTACTGTTTATGGTGGAAGTATATTAAGTGAGTATAAGGTTGGGGCTAATAGTGAAGCGGTAAGTACACTACGAGCTAAAGCCACTATTGGTGCTAACTACGCCACTGAACTACTAATACACAATAAATCTACTGGTAAATCAAACTCTGCTCAACTTGTTGATAACGGAGATTTTGTAACAGATCAGTTTAAAGCTAGATTAGTTACTGGAATGGCGTGGGCTCAGACTGGCTGGGTGCAAGGTACTTTTTCTCAGAATGAAGTTAATATAGGTAGTACATTTAATTTTAATAGTATTTTGAGTGGTTCCCAGTATTCTTCCGCAGGATATAAAACATCCGCGCATTTTGGGCTAATCCATAATGATCTAGGTTCATTTGCTGATTCTTGCTGGCAAGTAGCTGGTGATGAGGATAACAAATATGGTGTGCGTTTAAAAATTCAACCCAACAATAATAGTATTTACTTCTACTCATGGTGGCCTAGTAGCTCCGCGACTTATACCATACAATTAAATGCCGTATCTGATTCACGCTTAAAGCACGATATTACAGCCATAGACGCAACTAAATCTATCGAAGTGATAAAGGGGCTAGAGTTCCGGTCTTTTATATATAATAACGATGAGAAATCCCGTATCCGACGTGGGGTTATTGCTCAGCAAGTAGAGACTATAGAACCCCTTTATGTAAAAACTAGAAAATTCTATGATGATAACGGTATTGCTCAGGAGCAAAAGGAGCTAGATACAACTCCAATGTTACTCGATACTATGCATGTTGTTCAAACTCTAATCACAAAGATTGAATCTTTGGAAAAAGAAAATAAGCAAATGAAAGAAATTATTTTAAATTTAAATACAACTCAAACTACGGATCTTCCATAACCACATCTAGGTTCAACAGCGCGTCTTCGGGCGCGCTTTTTATTGGCTGTCAATCGTAATTTACAAAATCTTTACATTTGGATTGTTGTAAAAACCATGTTAAAGGGTATGCTTTACTTCGTAACCAGTTGGTTACATCCGCTTAACAAATCCATATATGGAGATTTTCCTATGTCTGACATGACTCTTTTACCTACTAATCTCGGTGGCGACGGTTTCGGCGGTGAAGCTGGTGCAGCTGGTATCGGTGGTGCGATCGGTGGCTTAATTGGTTCCTGGATCGGTAACGGTTGGGGCGGTAACGGTGGCTGGGGTGGTCGCGGTAACTTCGCTGGTCCTGTGGAAGTGCAAGCTTCTGTAGACACCAACGCAATTCTGCAAGCTATCAACAACGGTACGCTTCAGACCATTCAGGGCCAGAACGGTACTAACCTGACCGTTGAACGCTCCGCTGCTTCTACCTATAACGGTATTACTCAGCAGAACACTCAAAACCTGCTGGCTTCCGTTCAGGGCTTTGCTGGTCTGAACACTCAGATCCAGGGCGGCACAAGCCAAGTGCTCGCGGCTCTGTGTAGCAACGAAGCAGCTAACATTACCCGTTCTTTCCAGGCACAGTTAGCAGCCGAGAAGTGTTGCTGCGAAACCAACCTGAACATTGAACGTCAAGCTGAAGCTACCCGTGCACTAATCCGTGATCAGCACGCACAGGCGCAAGCTGTTCTGATCTGCGACCTGAAGTCCCAGTTGCAGGAAGCTCGCTTTGCGAACTCTCAGTTGGCACAGACCGCTGGTCTTACCTGTAAGATCAATCAGGTTGAGCAGTTAGTTAACTTCAAACTGCCAACTCCTCCGACTCCTCCGACTGGCTGCTGCTAATCGTTGAAGTGTGGTTAAACTAAAGCGCCTTTCGCTCCTCCGCTTGGGGCGCTTTTAATAGAGGTAATATCATGGGCCACATTAAAATCGCAACGATGGGAATGCCACGGGTTAAACTACCGAAGGTTGCTTTGCCTCGCATTAGCGTAGGTGAACACCACGACCACGAACACGAGAAAGAGGATCACAAATATGCTCACTCTTATGCTCGAGATCATGAACATATGGCAGCTATGTCAAATGTTCTTGACCGGATGGAAGAACCTCCGCATACGTGGGCGGCGTACCACGACAAGCCCGGCGGTATGATGTCCATTGTTGAAATGGAATACCGTGAATTAATGGAGTGTAAGAAAGAAGGCGACCGCGCAGGGATCATGAAAGAGTTAACTGATCTTGCCGCTGCTTGTACTTGCGCTCTTCAAAAAATGAAAGATATGTAAGAATAGGAAGCCGACATGCAAAACGTAAACGCAGGAATGGGCGTAACCCAGTTCAACGGGATGAAACCGAAAAACTCCATCAACATGGGCGGTGTTGATTGGACGTTACGTCGGGACGCTACCGATTCAACTACCATGTTCCCACACCAAAAGGTAAGCTGGCTTAATGCAGGCTGTGAACCAATGGGTGATGGAAGGGTTCATTACTGTTGGATAATGGGTGTGATACCGCCTACGCCAGGTACTATCGAACGACCCGTGAATGTGATGTATGTCGGCTTCCACCAATTTAAAATTACAATAGCTCCAAACTCCATTAGCCAGTCTGATCTTGATCGTATGCATGTTTACGTCAGTGACGGTACTGACTTTGCAGGTGATTTCATTAATAAGTTTCTTGGCGTTCAACCGGAACAGCCTGTAGAAGCGCGTGAGCACATCAGTCCGTGGCCTCCAATGATTGATCAGGAAGTGCTGCAACCGAAGTCCGCTCAAACAAACCCGCAGAAACCGGAGCAGAAGGTGAAACCAAATGACGAAGAATGAAGGCATTGACAAAGTCGTTGAAGAATTATCCATTCGTGCACACGTTATAGCAGATGAAGGTCACGATCAACTTACCATTATGAAATCTGCTTTCAGCGATTTTAAATCGTTGGGTAATTTAAGCGGTTTAATGACAGTAGTATCCACTGGAAAACTAACTGCACAACAGATCAAGTTAGCTCAACGTATTGCTGTTAAAGTTATTGCCGTACTTGGAATACTGGAAGCTGAAAAGCCTGGATCCAAACCTGAGAACGAAAGCGACCTTTAAGGAGGTCTACTATGTGTGGTAATTCAAATTGTTGCTGTTTAGGAAGTCCCACAACTCAAGCAGGGATACTTCAGGGGCAATTGGCTCAAGCGGCTTGCAACTTTAAGAAGTTTCAACCTGTGGCACCCGCTCCGGTATTTGTAAACCCATTTGCACCAGCAGTTTTCAAGCCTTTTGGCTTATATCCATATGGTAGTTTCTTGCGTATATTTTAAGACATGGTAAGGGGCCGCTAGAGCCCCTTTTCTTTAACGCTTATGAAAAGCTGACAGGATTGCAAGTGTTACAGCACCCAATCCAACGACGGTAGCATAAGTGAGTTGATGTTGAACTTTAACAAAGCCGTAATAGGTGCTAGGGATCTCCACAATCCCAAACGCCATGGCAAAGCTGGTCCCAAGTAGTGCAACCGCAAGGGCGCGTAATAACGCCCTGCTCATTGCTGTAAAACCTTTCTCGTTGCTATCTCCAGTCATTATAACAACAATAATCAGAAACAGCGCAACAACTACCAATAGATATTCCATCATTTGCGTTTTCTGTACATATATTGATCATAAACAGTTACAACAAGAGTAGCTGGCCAACATACAAAGATGCAAATAAGAGTCAGGATTTTGCTCCAACGTTTCTTATAAGCTAGCTCAAAGTCGTAGTTATTCCAACAAAAGCAATATGTCATGATTGCAGCGATTGCGCCAATGACAAAATACATAACCACATACTCAGTCATTAACAAACTCCCAAATTAGATTGTAATTATTGCCTAATGGTACATAACGACCGGCACGAGGGCTGAAACTAGGAACACGAAACTCTAATGTTCCAGCGCTATACAATTGCACCTTTTGACCGTCCCACGGACCACCAATTAGTTTAAACGTCTGTTTATAACCTTTTGCAGCTCTAGCCATATCTGCTCCTTAAAATACCCGCGCGAACGCGGGTATCATTTATTACGCTTCAGGCGTTTCGGAAGTTGGTTCCTCAGGAACTACAATAACGTCCGCTAACACTTTCAAAGCCTCTTGCTGTTCAGCGGTCATATTATTCCAGTAATAGACGTGAATGTAAATAACTGGTTTATCCCCATGTTGCCACGGTTCGCGCCCTGCTACATCCCCAGCTACAACGTCCGCTACGCTCTTTTCTTTACCAGCCATGCTAATGTACCCCTTTAAGGTTTTACACGCGGCTAGCCCCCAAAAGTACCCCTATGATCAAGGGTGCTAATGCGTTTCTCTAACCAGCGTGCATTTTGATCAAAATAATTGTTGGTACGCTTTGCTTTGCACGCATCAACAATACCTAACTCGCATCCTAATTGTGTCTGCCCCATTACATAAGAATGAGTTAACATGCTGGACACAAGCTCTTCACATTGTAACTTAACAGGATGGTCTTGGCATAGTTTCTTTGTAGCTTCTTTTAGATCCACAGCATTGACTGTACTTGCTACAAATAACAACGGGATTAATAAATATTTCATCACGCTTTTCCTTTACGACATAAAGCTTGAAGCTCAAGAAGGGCGTCAATATCTTCTTGTGGAGTTACGCCAACCTCAATTGGATACTTGGCGCGACATTTGTTACTAACATCTACAGTGTGGTTAACGTAACCGTAGACAATTCCTCCAATAACCGTAAAGATAAGTAATACAATCATTGTAAGGTAACGTCCTTGCTTTTTCTCTTCATTGAGTTTGTTAAGCCGACGGTTAAGTTCTACCGCATCAATTTTACCTTTATTGTAATCATCTACTAAGCTCATTTTATATCTCCTCTTGTTGTATGCATATATTAAAACAGACCCACGAAGGGTCTGCAAGTAGAATTTAGGCATATCCCATATCTTCGAGATACTTTTCCGCTTTAGCTATGTAGGCGTCATAGTCTATGTCTTCCGGTATCTTTTCTGGTAGCGTCATGATTGGTACGCCGCCAGCGCTACCTGCAACACGGTTGCCGGAGTTAGCATAAATTATCTCAGGTGTTTCTTCGTTGGTGCTTAAATACCAGCGTACAACCTTACCTAAAAATTCGCCATTCCACACAGCGCCGCCTTTTACCGCTCGAAGGATAATAAACTTGGTGATGTCCGTACAGTTGCGGATTGTCCTGGAAACAGGCGTCCCGTGTGCTAGGCATTCGCATACCGCTTCCATGATAATTTCCCCTGTACAGTTCTTTTGTAGACCTGTTTTAGCAAACCAGCCTTTGCGTTTAACTTCAATATGACCTTCTGCATCTGGTTCTTTAACAGCTACATAGTTGTTGACGTTAGCACTATACAGCTTATCGTAATAAGTGGATTCCATTTCAAACCCTGTGACGGATTCCCACCACTTGATCATGTTATCCACAAAATCTTGCATGTGGTCCGGATACTTAACCACAATACCATCCGTGTTAGCTGAAATTACTTTAACACCGTTTAGCTCAAACGCTTCGATAAGCATCAACAGTGAAAGCTGACCTGTTATTGTTACCTGTATCAATAATTGTGGAGCGTAAAGAACAGACCACATGGACCCCAACTTACCGAAAGACCCGTTGATTACGATCTTAAGCGTATTGGCTGTGTTCTTGTCCCCGCTGTGCTTTGCAGCAATACGGCGGTCTACAATACTTTTATAAACACGAAGGAACGCTGGTCCCAACTGCTCAGGGTACAATCCCTGATTAAGAATAATCGAAGGGTAATACGATGTTACGTCAATATCCCGCTTTTTAATTCCAGGCTCTTTACCGTGACCCGCGCATTCTTCGGAGCTGTGTAAGCCCCCAATCCCCATACGGTAGACACCGTCCGCAATCTTAATCTCAAGACCTGTTAACGCTGGAGGTAAGCTTACCCCTCCGTTATCGCTAACAATAAAGCGACAATCCCGAACAATATCCAAGACACTATTCATAAGAGGTGTCTGGAAACGAATAAAGTCCGGTATGTTATAAGCATACTTTGTTCCAGGATAAACTTGCGGACGCTGCGGACGCACACCAGTTAATGCTTGAATTTCGTGCTTAATTACATCTTCTGCAATCTGTGCATCAGAACGTGAACGCAAGTCTACTCCATATTCTTTGGACATGATTTCACGTAAATGAATAGGTTCTTGCAGTGCAATAAAACATTCTTCAGTCTGTACAAGGTCGTTAATACAGTACCAGCGCACAATCAGCATCTGGTCTTGCGTCAACATTGTATTTGGCTTGAACGGCAAGTCTTGCATTCGACGAGTATGTACACGTCCACCGTATTGTTTCAAACCACCAGACCCAGGAAGCACTTCCATAATATCAATGTGGTTAACGTTCTGCATACGCTTAAGACGGTAACTTTTCAATACATCCGACGGTCGCCAATCTTCAACGATTATCTTATCAGTTGCGTCTTTAAGTTGTGCATTGGAGCACCCATTAAGCGCAAGTGTAGCAATGGGCATATCGTACCCATTACCATTAAAGCTCACGATAAGAAAATTTGTCATTATCCAGTTAAGCAACAAGCAGTTTAATGTGCAACCGTGATACATTTCAAAATAGACAACTTTCTTAGTTCTTACGCCACGAAACGCAATCAGGAAATAATTAGGATAACATTCGATATCGTATACGAGCGGTTCGCGGTTAATCCAAGCCTGAATAAGTTCGTCCTGAGTATACAGGTTGTATTGGAAGTTACGAGCTTCTTCAAGGTTTGGCAGATAATCAGGACGTTCCCAAGTACGCTCCGGCGGTAAGCGTTTGACCTTTTCTTTCTTTACTTTTGGCTCAGGTGGCAAGTCCTGCCAAAAGAATCCAATAGCATCTGTACGCATTAGACACGTTCTCCAATTAATACACCGCGTAAATTGTCACCAAAGAAAGCGCACGGTTGGGGGTATAAACTAAAGTCCGCAGTTTTAACCACATTCTCCAGCAATAACAAGATATCAATGTTATAAACCCCTGTTATTGACCTGTCCTGTAATACGAAGCTTGCACCTTCCGCATCATCATAGTGGGTACGCGCTAGACCGTTTTCAATATATACGCGAGGACGGTCTTCCGCAAAAGGTTTAATTTTATGCAACCCTTCAAACAATCCTGGGTCAACAGGATGCGCATTACATTGAACATTAAGAATACGACGTATATCGGGCCACTCTGCATCAATAAGCTGTGTTCGCAACCATCGACCTTCCGGATAATGAAACGTTACATTGTTCTTACTAACCTGAATATGAGTCGGGTTAGCTTTAATGCGCAATATTTCTTTAATTGCAATAGAGGGTATTACGCAATCGATAGGGAATTGATTGCCGAACCAATATTCCGCAATGGTGACGTTATTTGTAGCAAACAAACTACCGTTACTAATCAGAATGCCGCAAGCCCAAGGTCGGGATGCGTCCGAGCCAACAAACGGGGCAACCGATTTCACACCATGTACAAACCGAGCACCGTCTATTTCGTACAGATCCCCTTCAGGGAATACGTGCGGTGTCTCCTTATCAATGCATCGTATAGCGACTCGGAACGGACCTGACTTGATATTTAGCTTACCGTTAGCCATCATTGTTAACTGCACCGTTTCGTCGCAGTTTGAGATAGCTTTGATCATAGGCCCAGCTTCAGGCTTGCAGTCAATATCCAGTTCGATAGGGCTACCCAGTGCAATAACACCGTTAAAGCCCTGTACCTGTCCGTCACGAATAAGAAAACTGGTAAGCCCTTCTACCAGTTCTTTTTTAGCGACGGAGCCTTGCACAAACTTAAGAGCGTCTAACATTAGTGATCCTCAATTGCTCTAATTGTGGTTAAGTCTAATTCACAGGTTGGAGGTAATCCATAAAGCCCCATTTGTCTTCCTTGCGCATTAAACCATGTACCAGACTGATCTTGCCATTGCTTAGGGGTCTTGTGGAGGAATACAACTCTGTTTTCACCGTAGTAATTAATCCTCACTCCTGTGTGAGTGTATTTACGTTTACCTTTTGGTCTTCTTAAGTTAGCCATCAGAATAACTCCATTACACGGTCACGAAATGTACCATCATGGGTAGCGTTAATATTGGCAGCAATTACACCATAAGCCCACAAGTTGAATGCAGCGCGGGATTCATAGATTGTCGATAAACGTTCGTAAGTGAAACCGTTCTGCTCAAGATATTTAAGGACAGCATCCTGTTCAATTTCAGTTAGCGTTGAAACATGCTTACCAAAATGGTGGCGGTCTGGTGATTTTTCCGATACACGCATCGGACCCCACGGAGGAGTAACCACACTTCCGAACGCTGCCGCTTGAATCCAGGAAGACGAGTCACAGCTATACCACGGATAACGCTCCATAATCGTTGTGGACGTAATACCAAATGCATGAAGCTTAATCTTAGCACGTCCGCTACCGTCGCAAATATATTTGTCCCACATACGGTCAAGCCATGTTTTAAGCGTGTCCGTGGAACGTCCTACCATGCCACCGATCGTGATATATTCGTAATTCTTCATGTAATATTCAAGATAACGAAAATCTTCACCGAAGTGAAAGCACGGTAACGGTTTAGCACCGCGGGCTTCCATTTCAAGCTGGTTTCGGTAGGTTTGCAGAGGATCCCCGATACCATCAAGTACCGATGCCATTACTGCACCATCTTCAACGCGAAGAATATCTTTGTTGCGCTTGATGTACTCGCAGTATTCAACAATATCAATGTGAGCACCTAAAGAATGCGCAGAGAATGCACCGGAGTCGAGGAATACTTTAGCCCCATCCGCACGCATCTGATCAACATACTTCTGACGTCCAACGTAGTGGTATGATTCCAAGATATGGGGCAGGTTGCGAGTAATATTTTTCTCATGCTCGGACAGCTTTTCATAACGCTGCTGGCCAGGCATATAGCCGTTAGTATACACAGCCGCCATGAATACATTCATATCTTAAATAAACCTCCAATGACTAAAAAGCCCATACCAGTATTATGACCGATATGGGCTTGATCTGTAAAGCTATCTATTATTTACAAGCTTCAAGGAACTCCCGACGCCAAGCATCACCTTTAAACGATGCAGCACCGCGGAAAGCTTTAGTAATGGTAGAGCTTCCGCATACCTGCTTAACCCCGCGCGATTCCATGCACATATGCTTAGCATCGATATAAACGCACACAGCTTTCGGGTCTAAATGCTCCTGGATAGCATCTGCAATCTGGTTAGTAAGACGTTCCTGAACTTGCAGTCGACGACTAAAAGCATCCACAACGCGAGACAGCTTACTAAGCCCAACGATCTTCCCATTTGGAACATAACCCACAACAGCACGCCCGATAATAGGAGCCATATGATGCTCACAATGACTGTATACAGGAATATCACGGACAATGACCATTTCATCCGTACCTTCCGCGCCATCTTCAAAGGTTTTAAACAATCCAGCGATATCTACATTGTAACCGCCGAACCACGTTGCATAAGCTTTCGCTACACGCTCCGGAGTTTCCTCCAGCCCTGGGCGCAGAACCGCGCTAACTTCAATTTGGGATAGTAAAGCACGCACAGCGCTAGCAATACGGAATTGAACACCTTCACTATCAATACTATATTTAGACATGGTTTGCAGTTTCCTTGTTTGTTAATGTGGTCATACTTACAGGCTATAGTTTACGTGACATTTCGAAGTTTCTTCGATGGTGCATTCTACAAGTTGAACACCATGCTCGTCAAGTAGCAGTGGTCCAATTACTTCAACCATGTATGCAGCTAAGTTTTCCGCAGTTGGGTTGAATGGAAGCGATACCAGCGAGCTTAAGAAATGAGCCATGTCTTGCGCGTCTACGCTTGGGGAACGTGACCATTCTTCAGAATCCCATTTTACTAAATCTTTTAATCCATCAATCAGATTGTCCTTTTCCCAATGCAGGAATTTATGATCCCAATTATCTTCCAGCCACTGGCAAAGCGTAGTTTTAACCACACTGAAATCAATAACACGACCAACGCTGTCCAGGCCTCCTTCTAGCGTCAGTTTACCGCACGTAATCTTTTTAACATCCGTGCGACCTTTCGGGGCAACCTTAAAGTGAAACTTATAGTTATGTCCGTGAAGATGTCGACATTTGCTTTCATGTCCTACAACACGGTGCCCAGCGCAAATTTCATGTGAACGGATTACTGTATAGCTCATTTTAAACCTCTTCTACTCTATTCATAAATTCCAAATGACGACGCATAGTTTCTTCTTTTGTGGAAGAATTAAAATGCGACCAACCATTATCTAATGAATAACCCCAGTAATATTCACCATACTTCTTCCGCATAGCGGGAATGGGGCATTTCCTTCTTTCAAGCTTAGGATTCTGTGATCTTATATAAGCTTGTTTTTCTTTAAGACTTAATGCTTCAAACCAGTCAGCTTGCTCGTGGGGCTTTAAATGTTTTGGAGGTACAGGGATCATTTAATCACCTCTTTAGATTGTTCAATTTCCAGCGCACGTTGTGCGGACGCAATAATGTCTTTTAAGTCTTCTACCAGACTTTTATGCCCGCGTTCGCCCGGCTGCAACGCTTTTTTAATTAAATGCTGCAAAGCTGGGTTAGTTGACTTCCAAGCTTCCAAGACATCATACACATCCACGATGCACTTTACAACATTACCGTTTTGATCTTTACCATGAATAACTTTCTGATATTTATTCATGGGAATTTTAGATGGTTCGTATTTCGTAAAAACTGCACCATTAAATGTATTACTTATGCTTGTTTCAGAAGCTTGATGGTACAATCCGGAGCGAGTGTTTTCGCTAGCTTGTTTGACGTAATCATCCGCAACGATATATCGCCAGGCTATAATATCTTGAACTTTATAAGGGCTATTTTCATCCATAACTGAACGCCCTTCCATAGCCCAATCCCATCCATCTAATAGATTCTTAACGTGTGTGCCGTTGCGCAAACGAACTTCAAACTTCTCATTACGAAGAAAAATAGGCATCCCTTTACCATCATGTTGGTGCCAAATTTTATTTAGATTATCTTTCATTTTATGCTCTCGCTGTACGTGATTGAACTTCGTAAACAATCCAGAGGATAGCGGATGCTGTGAACTTACTTAAGCTCATTGCTACCATTGATCCTGGATTAACAATACCTATAATACTTAAGAATACAATGGAATCAATTGGTACTGCAACCAAAGAGCTGATAAATACTCGTTGATGGAAAGGCTTCTTAGTAATCGTATACACCGCGTAATCCGCAAACTCACTAAGTGCAAATGACGCAACGGATGCAACTACAACCGCAGGATCTCCGAACACCCAGCTAAGAATGCAACCGACAATCATTGCAGGGATAACGCCTTTGCCAGCGTTACGCTGTGCGTAGTCACGCAGGACGAAGATAATACCTACGAAGAAAGCCATCATGGGTACTACGCCAAGCGGTGTGTTAAGCATTGGAAGGTAGGAAAAGCCCAGGTTTACGAACGTAATTGCAGCCAGGTAAGCAACGATAAATTTCATACTTTTGTTCTCCAGTTTTAACAGCGTTATTCGCTGGTTGTTGGGTTTAAAAGCTTTAGTAGTATAGTTGGGTTACCGCACCCTAAACAATGCGTTAGCGGTGCGGTTTTCACGGTAAGATCAAACGTGTTTGCTGTAAGCGTTATCCATAAATTCAGTGTAACCCTTGGCACGGAGTTTACACGCCGGGCATTCCCCGCAACCGTATCCCCAGTCATGCAAAGTTCGACGAATGCCGTTATAGCAGGTGTGCGACTGTTCAATAACTGTGGTTAAGAAACCAACCTTGTCCGCTAGCTCAAACGTCTCAGCTTTGTTTAAACGCATAAGCGGGGTAACAAAATGAATATCTGTTTCATATCCAACGTTTAAAGTAGCTTCAAGTAAGTCAACAAACTGCTGGCGGCAATCCGGATAACCGCTATAGTCCGTTTCACATACGCCTGTAACCACATATCGGGCTCCGACCTTCTGCGCGTAAGCGTGCGCGGTTGTCAGAAAAAGGGCATTACGATTTGGCACAAAGCTTGCTGGAAGGTTATTGTGCTGTTCGTGATGTTCGTTGACATCACCTTCGTTCCCGATCAAAGCGCTATTACCAATCTGTTTCAAAGCTGGTAATTCAAAGACAACAAACGGGACATTGTGCTCTTTACAAATTTGATTAGCACAAGCCAGCTCAATGTTATGACGTTGACCGTATGCAAAACCAATAGCGTAAACTTTATCATAGTTATTAAGTGCAAGACCTAGGCAAGTCACGCTGTCCTGGCCGCCAGACAGGACGACAACGGCGGAGTTATGATTTTTTACAGGGAATACCAGTTTATCTAATTTATTCATTTTAGAAACCTTTAAGGCTAATATTAAGGTTAACAACTACTTGTTCAACTACATCTTCACAGGTCATTTGACGCTTGTGAATTTCAAGTTCCGAATATATTTTCTTGGATGCAGCGCGGCAAATAGCATCATTCAATTCGTCTTGCAGACGTTGGATCTTCTGCATAAGCAGTATAGTTTCTTCATTCATCTTCCACACCTTTAATATGACAAGGGTTGATTGTTACATTTGACATTACAATTGGATGATTGCGTGCCCCAATTGTACTAACGTGATTAATATCTAATTCTACATGCACACCCTGCATAGTAGCATGGGCAATTGCAGAATTAAGTTTTTCTACCAGCTCAGTGATCATTTCCTGATGCTGTTTTGCTTCTTCTAAAGTGATCATTATTCCACCCCGATATATTTGTGAACCTGAAGCTGCAACGTGTAACCGTGTTTCATACAGCTTTGGACTACGGCTTGGATGTTACTGTGGTTAAGATCTTCGTCCTGCTCGTCCATTGGCTGTAAATATATCTTACCCTTGAACCCCTTCGGAGGTCTAGCGATAAATGGAGTAGCCTGATGATCTAATGCTTGAAGAGGTAAACCATCTTCCACGTTTACACAGCACGCTTTAAGCACGTATTTAAATGCATTTGCGCGGTACAGCACAGATGGATGAATCTTTGAAGTCTTAGGACTACATACAATTACAGGTAACTGGGAAAAGTTCTTAGGTAAAGGCATAGAGCCATTAGTTTCAATCTGTACCAAATACCCCCGCGATAACAGTTGTTCAATGAAGGGGTTGATTTGCTGACGGAACGGTTCACCCCCAGTAATAACCACAAGTGAGGTGGTGTTTCCGGATTCCAGTTTACGGGTTTCAATTAAGCGCATAATATCAACAATGTGATAAAGACTACGGCCAATAGTATAATCCGTATCACATCCTGGGCATTGCAGGTTGCACCCAGCAAGGCGCACAAATATAGCAGGTTGGCCGCAGAACGGACCTTCACCCTGAATGGTAGAGAATACCGAATGCACGTCTAAATACATATCGTTTTCTTTAGAACGGGACTCGGGAGCTTGTTGATTAATATTCATCTTAAATCCTCTAGTGAAAAAGAAAGCGCCTCATTGGGCGCTTTCATTATAACGTGATATGTTTTGATATTACAAGCCGTTCAAGGCTTCCGGAACTGGCATCGGTACACGACCAGTCACACCATTAAATTTCTTCCAGCGAGCATACTGTGTTTTAACGGTATCTTCGTTCAGACCGTGACGCGCAGCCAGGTTCAGAACATAAGAGATCGGAGCAGGTTGACCCAGCGTAGCACTAATCTGATCCATCAGCGCCCAGGCACGACCGCAGGAAGTTTCCGGTTGCGGACGACGAACACCATTCTGTTCTGGCATACGGTTAGCTTCTTTCTCTTTCTCGCGTTCAGCTTTTTCGCGAGCTTTTTCCGCTGCTTTTTCGGCCTGTTTAGCAGCACGGATCTTGTCTTTGAAGCCTTTGATGGTTGCATCCAGTTCATCGACCATAGTCTGAGCAGCAGTTACCGCACCGGACAGGTCTTCACCTTTGGATTTTTTAACAACAGATTTCAGCTCTTTCAGAGCTTCTTTAATGGTCTTCAGGTTTGCAGATCCCTGAGTCTCAGCTTCCGTGATTTGCTCAACGGTACTTTCGTCAGTAATAGCAGATAAAGAAATTTTCAGACTTTCAGCTGCGCCGGAAATTGCAGTGAATTTGTTTTCTGCTTCGGTACGAATTTCAGCCTGTTTCTTTTCAGCAGCAGCGCGTTTTTCTGCTTCTTTTTTCTCTTTAGCTACGCGAGCAGCTTCAGCGGCTGCGGCCTTTTTAGCTTCTGCATCAGTTACAGTAGCTTCTTTCTTTGCAGGTTTAGCAGATTTTGCAGCGGCAGCAGCGGCTGCGGCAGCAGCTTTTTTGTCTTCAATATTACTCATTTTCTTCACTCCGAATTATTATGGGTTTGTTTGTTACCAACGGGGTTAAATGTACCAAAGGATTTTGTGACACGCAACCCCTTATATAAACATTTTTAAAAATATTTTTGATCAGGGTTAGGACTTTTTAACTTTTAGCACCTCTGCCGGGCGTCCATGCTGGTTGCAATGCAGGTTGCTCACAAACGACCCTGGAACCGGAAATAATATCACCCTCCCGCTCAGCATTGTATTGGACACGGGCAGGTTTCCAAAGTCCTTCATCCATCGATGGTACATATTGCCCAAGCTGCGGGGAACAATAGCCTTGAATATCGTACTCCACACAGAACTCAGCTTGTGCACTGATTTGGGCGTGATCCATGATTGTTTCTGGAAGTTGCGTAAAGTAATCAAACAAAATGCGCTCAACGATTTCCCGTTCATATGGTGCAGCTCCTAAGTTTTCAGTCAAGTTAATATAAAGCATTTGAAGATCAATATCTTCAAGATCGTGTAAATCATCTACTGGTGTTACCAGTGTTGACTCCGGACAACAGATAATTCCAAGTTGGTGTAGTGTCAACCAATTAGGATGTTTTGCCAAGAGTTCAAACTTATCTGTATCAATCAGGACGTACATTGCAATCCCCTATAAATAAGTAATGCCCCAATAGTAGGGGCATTAGATGTTGAAGTCAATTAGAATGGAACGTAATCCGGATCATCTACTTGTACAGGATTAACCACATTGTTCACTGTTATACCCTGGGTGTTCTGTGAAACTATATCTTCCCAACTTACATCATCGTTATAGCTTGGACTTTCGGTGATTCCATCCTGCCCATATACTTTAACTTGAATAGCTTCATCGTCTTGCGGTGCTTCAAACTTACCGAAACAAGTACCCTCATAATCATAGTTCAAGATTTCAGGCCATTTCTTATTAGTATGAACTTTGATGTATTTTGGTGTTTTAAGCATTGAAGCAACTTCAAGAGCTTCTTCAATAGTTTGTGGTAAAGGAAGATGAGTCCTTTTCTTCCACCATGCAACCGCTTTACGACCCGCCCAGTCACCGTGAAGCAGAGCTACCCATTCGCTAAATATCTTACTACCACAGTAATAAGTCACCTTCATGGTTGGCGGCTTAGAGCTATCATTGCGTTTGGTATGCTTAGCATAAGTAACGTGAGTAACTTTAAAGTCTTCAACTACAGGGATATCCTGTTTAATTAAAGCTTCTGTACTTGCTGCTTTTTTAAGTTTTGTTTGGAACTTAAACTCGTGACCGCAAAATCCTTCTTTAACGTAATCCGTTCCACGCAGTCTGAAGCCCTTCAAATACAATTGTTGAACTTGCTCCTGCGTTACGCTGTCCATCGGAATTGGTGCAAAGCCCCCACAATAGCGAGCAGATGCATGATTGTACGACCCACATACATCGCATTCTTTAACCGGAGCAGTACCTGCACCTTTTTCGCCCGGGCGCTTAGGCTTAACAGGGTCGTTAATAGGGCCCAAACGACGCGTATTACCGCTGAAATCCAATACAAGGCAGTTTTGCTTGGGGCTTGCTGCGATAGCTTGCAGGCGGCCTTCCTGCGTGGAAAGATCAAACCCCTCCGCGTATACCGGACGTGTACCGCGACCCAGCATCTGAACCCATAGCACCGCCGACGCAGTTGGGCGAAGCATGATAATCAGATCGAGCATAGGATGGTCGAAACCTGTGGTTAAGACGTTGTTGTTCGTTAACGCTCGAAACTCACCGCGCTTGAATTTTTCAATAATCTCGTCGCGTTCTTTTGCGTCAAGCTTAGAATGGATACAACCGCAGCTAATGCCCATATCATTGAGCATGTCGCAAGCGTCTTTAGCGTGCTCAATACCAGAACAAAATATAAGCCAGCTTTGACGGTCTTCACCACATTCGATAGCTTCCTCAAGTGCGCGAAGTGTTGCGTCGTCTCGGTTTACTGCACTTTGCAGCTCACTTTGAATAAACTCACCGCCACGTTTACCTACACCATTCAGATCTAATTCCATCTTTGTACGCTTTGGCACAACCGGAAGGAGATAACCCTGCTCCAGGAACCAGTTAAAGGCTTCAGGTGTAGTTGCATCAAATGTTACTTTATCAAATAATGCATCATCTTCTTCGTTTTCCTTAACAATTGAACCATAACCCAATCGATAAGGTGTGGCGGTAAGACCGATAATTTTTAAATACGGGTTAACTTCACGCAACGCTGCAAAAAACTTCTTATACATTGTTGCATCACGTGGACTAATAAGGTGTGCTTCATCCACAAAAATGAGATCAACTTTGCCAAACTTTTTAGGATGCTTAGCAACAGATGCAATCCCTGCAAAGGTGATAAGGTTATAGACTTCTTTACGCTTTAGACCTGCGCTGTAAATACCTGCTGGCGCTTCGGGCCAGACTTTCATTAACTTATCATAGTTTTGCGCAATCAGCTCTTTGACATGAGTTAGCATCATTACGCGTTGGTTTGGATACCATTTATAAAGCAGATCGAGGAACCCCGCGATAACGAGCGATTTTCCTGTCCCTGTCGGTAACAGGATTAAAGGGTTCCCCGCGTTACCCTTTTCAGCGTCAAAATAGCGAAAAACGCTATAGACTGCTTCCTGTTGATAATCGCGGAGTTGCATTATTAGTCTTTCCCGTAATAATTAGCTACTTGATAGTTTTGGCAACCAACTTTCTGACCTTGAGTATCTACTGTACTGGAATGGAAATTGCAATACCATGTTCCATCTTCTTTAGGCTCAAGGAATTGACAGGTGCGACAGTTTACTTCCGGCATAGTTTTACGCCAGCATAACGAGGAATGATCACACCACTTGCATTCAAAGAATGTAGAGTCTTTAAATGGGCGGTCTGGAATATCCTGTGCAAGCGCAATAACAACACCACGATCAATATACATGTCCGCAGTAACTGGATCAAAAGGAATAATTTCTGCGTACACTTCATCATCGTTCTTGTTTACTGCAAGATAAAGAGCTGCTCCCAGTCCAAGCTTTCGCATATATACGTTCATTTGCACATAGTGCTCAGGCTTAGCTTCTTTGACACCCTTAGCTTTCAACTTTTTAAAAGACTTATCGTTATGCGTCTTCATTTCGGTTAGCACAGGCATTCCAGGTTGAACGTCCGGGCAACCTATAACCACACCATCGCAGGATCCGCCAAAATGTCCACCTGCTTCACTGATACGGAACTGGTGTCCGTTTTCATCCTGCTGGTAAACCTGCATACCTGCCGCGAGAAGCATAGCGATAAAACGAGCTTCTTCCAAATGCCCTCGGTTAAATAAGCGAAGTTGGCGTCCGTCAAACTCTTTTCTTGTAGCCCAACGGTATCCATAAAAAAGTTTACGCGCACAGGATTGTCCAATAAGGGACGCGCCTAAGTGGCTGCGGTTGCCGCTTTCCGGACGATATGCATCTTCAATTGTGGGAATGACTACGCCAAGATATTTACGGTAAGTCCCTCCCTGATCTTTTTGCACACCGTCATTGATTGCTTGAAGTGTTTTTTCTGCAATGTAAATAGCCATTGGAGTACCTTAGAAAAATAAGCCGTCGAAAGACGGCTTATGAATGCTACAAAGGAGGGTTATCTTACTGCTGCCACGGCGGAACTGCGGATTGTGCCGGATGCGTTTCAGCTTGCTGCTGTGGTTGCTGCGCTGGCGCTGCTGCCTGACCAGGCTGTGCTACCTGCTGCGCCCACGGCTGCTGAACAGCTTGTTGTGGTGCTGGTTGCTCTACCGGAGCCTGTTGAACTGGCTGCTGCGGTGCTGCATTTTGAGCAGGGTTATCCCACGGTTGCGGTGCTGCATTCTGCCACGGTTGTGCTGCGGCGCCCTGCTGCGGTGCTGGTTGCTGCACAGGCTGCTGAACTTGCGGCTGCTGCACCGGAGCTTGCTGTTGTACAGGCGCTTGCTGTTGCTGCGCAAACGGGTTAGCTGCTGGCTGCTGCGGTGCTGCTGGCTGCTGCGGTGCTGCGCTCGGGAAAGCTGGCTGCTGTACTGGAGCACCTGCACCGAACGGGTTAGCTACTGCTGGAGCGCCCATTGACGGAGCACCTGCTTCTTTTTCCGCATACTTAACCGGATCGTTGATGTTTGCGTAACCGTTTGGCTCGTTGCTGTCTTCATAACCTTCCTGAGAACGAACTTTCAGACGCAGGTTTAACGGAATGTTATGCAGTTGAGCAGGAGTATCCCAGCGAATAACGCCTACCGCGTGAGAAAGCGCGCCCAGTTGCTCGTACGCAATACGCACAGTGTCTTCGTTGTCATTGATAACGTTGTAGCGAGCGAAGATTTTGCGACCTTTAGCAAAGCCATCAATAATGCTAAAGGTTACCTGGATCGCCATACCGCCATTGCGAGTCGGTTTAAACTCAGAAGCTTCAATTACCGCTTTATACCAACCTTTCGGCAATGCGCCGTAAGAAGGGGCTTGATAGCTGCTCGCGTCAAAGGTGAAATTAGTTGGCATATTCATTAGTTAATACCTTTCATTTTGTTGATAACAGAACCTAAGTGTGGGACTTCAACCGCATCTAAACGTCCCGAACGATCCTTAGCGATTGTATTAAAGTCCGGTTGAGTTTGCAAGTAACGATATGAGTTACCTTGCTGATCCTTATTTACATTCAGACGAAATACTTCGTCGAAGAAGTAAGGGAGCATTTGCCCCAGTTTGGACCCAGGCATAGATGGAGCATAAGCTGTAACGCCAGAGACTTCATCTTTGTCTTTACCCATTTTAGCAGACATATAAACATGTTTGCCAGGAATATCGCGAAACTTACGAATAAGATCTTGCATCTTTTCAAGCAAAGTACCATAAGCTTGACGAGGATCTTTAGTTCCTTTTTTCGCGTTGTTTAAACATTGTTCAGCAATTTCGCTTAAGCTGTCAAGCGCAATAGACTCGAAATACTGTTGGTTAGCTGGGGTTACGCACCACTGATAAGCAGCTTCAACATCTTCCAGACATTTAACTTCAATGACTGGAATATCGTAAACGATGGGTAGACCCATGTTACCATAAACGCGATTAAGGTTTTCCGCTGCAATAGATAACAGACCGGATTCTGCGCTGATCAAAATTGGTTTAGGTAGTGTGGCTACAAGGCTGGTTTTACCCATACCCGCTTCACCGTAAACCAGAATTTTAACACCTGTGTCTTGCACTACTTGTGAAGACATTTTAATTTCAATGGCCATTTAACGCCTCTTTTTTAAGTTCGTGCTCATTGTAACGTAATATACTTTGAACCCTCAATTACTTTTTAATCTAAAGCCTGATCACTTTCATCGCGGAAATGCATAAAGTTTGCAAAACGTGGTTTATCTTTAACGCCATGAGGGAAGTGCTTATATGAAATAGTCCGACCTTTAATCTTATCGGGATTATTCCAATAATAAATCTTGTCCTCTTGCGTTAGTTTACCAGGACTAACGTTGATTGTATTGCCCGTCTTAACGTCTTTACAAACAAGCGTCCCAATCATACCGTTAGGAACTTTATTTTCTTGATGTGAAGATCGTGTAGTCCTGCCCAGCTCGTTAACAGTAGCTTCATTAAGGTTAGTCTCACCCTCAATAATATCAAGGATGATAGCGTCTTCCTGAATAAATCGTTTAATACGAAGATACCCGCCCTCGCGAACTGTACCGCGTCCGTGTTTATATGGCTTATTGGGATCACGGATAATAATACCTTCATATCCCATTTCAAGCCAGATGTTTTCCCAGTAGAGCAACTCTTCCAAAGACTTAACCACATACATAGGCACAACTTGCAGGTCGAGCAACTCGCCCAGCGCGTGCTGTGTGGTTATAAAGTCTTTCATCATGTTGTAGCGAGCTTCATAGCCCAGCTCTGCAACGCTTTCAGCACACAGATCAAAGATATGCCATTTTAAGAATGGTTCACCTTCAATTGTGTTCACAGCACTGGTTGTCTTGCGACACAGGTCCGGATCTGTTTCAACCCCTGCCGCAAGTTCACCGTCGTAGCCCATGTATTGAGGACCGCTGAAAATTGCGCACGTATGGCGGTTTTTAAACAGCTTTAAGCTTCGCCCTACTATTTGCCCATTTGGATTTAAACCGCGTACACCGTCGATTTTAGGCAGTATACAGCAAGGAAACTTAATCTTTTCTTCAACCGCGTCAGTTGCTAAATGTGGCTTAAATGCCATACACTCTCCTTACATTTCATAGTCAAAGTCAGACCAGTCTGAGCGAGTTGCAATTGAATTTACACCCATACCTTTACCCATAGAACGCCGCCAAACGGTTTCTGCTTTCTGGTTTAGGCGTGCATTACGGCGCAAATGTCCGCTACCCTTTTTATGTCTATTTTCCTTTTTCTTTGCTTCGGAAATAAGCTCTTTGCATTCCTGCAAACGGATTTTGCTTCTTTCCAACCGCATAGCAGAACGCGCACGTTCATCGCAGAATCTTTGAGCTTTGCTGCGTTGGTCTTGATTACTCGTGTGACCTTTAACATGGCGAAACTCAATAGTAAGGTTATATTTACGCAATTGATCGTTCAACCATTTGAAAGCCACTCCTTCCTGTTCGCTTGTCCATCGGGCTTCTTTATAAACTTTAATAGCAGTTGCACAATCCGTCTGTACAATTAAATGATCTCCGGGATGAATTAATTTAGCCTTCATTCCTTCCCAAATAACATTACAGATAGCCATTGTTCCCGCTGCTCCGCTATCAGGTGCACCACGTAAAGGACCACCATTAGCATTGTTTCCACGGTTACAAACAACCCATCCACCATAGCCAGCAGCTTTTGTATTTGGACAGAAGCTTGCATCAGAAATAATTGTTACTCGCATAATAACTCCTGTTAAAAAGGGGTCTTTTTGACCCCTTTAGTTTATTACAATTTGTCTTTGAACTCTTCGATGTATTGCTCAATCGGATACTGTTTACGCTTGAAGCGATCGAACAAGATTTTAGCGGATTCTACATCTTGATCATTCTCCTTACTAGCGCCTGGCGCCATAAAATCGCGCCAAGTAAAACCGTTTAAGTTATGCATCTTGGCAATATGCTTGTTATAACGACTTTCCCAGTCTACACGCTGACCGCGACCCAGTACCTGAACAAACACGCCACCGCTTTTCGTTGGATCTTGCTGCACAACCTGACGGATAGTGCTCTCTAAATCACCAACGTTAGCAGGATACGCGATAGTGTTTTCAGTGATAAAAGCCTGACCCGACAGAACCGCCATAACGTCAGCAAACGTAGGAGTTTGTACTTTTCCCTGAGCAATACCTGCCAAATATCCGACGTTTTCTTCGCCGTACTGATCGATCAGTTCTTTCTTAGTTGCTTCCGCTTCTTTATTTGCAGATAACGCCAACATCTGCTGTTCGAACATGTATTCCTGTTCCATGAACTGTGCATAGCGTTCTTCGTCCACTTTGCAAACAATCCATTTGTATTCAACATCTTTGCTGAAGTCCGGATACTGATCAACTTCTACTACTTCCGTAGTGAAGAACTTGCCGTTGTATTGAATAACAACAGTATTGCCAGGCTGTAATTGATCGCTTTCCAGAGCACGGTAGGTATAAAGACGACCACCTGCTTCAAACTTAACTTTGACAGTTACAACACCTTTTAAAAGGGCATGATAAGCTTTCTGAAATTCTTTACGCATTTTAGTTTCCTCTTGGGCGGATACCGCCCTTTAATGTGGTTAGGCTTTGTTCGGAACGATTTCCAGTGACGCAGATCCAACTTTCGATTCAACGCACTGGTTGAAGACTGCCGCTTGTTCTGCTGTAAGTTTTCGCCAAGCTGCAACTTTCAATACAGGTTTATTTTCCACAAGCTGGTCAACGTTAACACCAACTTTAATCAAATCACCCAAGATACCGTTTAAGCTTGGCAAATCAATCTTACGATCAATCTTGTGGGTCATTTTCATAACCCCGCCAGTGATTTCTACTTTGTTAGTGCCTTCAGACGGAGCTGGGAAATACGATTTAATAATCTTGTCACGGAGTGCTCGCTCACGAGCTTGAAGCTTTTGCAATTCTGCTTTAGTTTTATACCACTCAATTACATCAGCTTCGGTTGCTTGTACTGCCTTATTTGCGTCGAACATTTTTCTATCCTCTGTGTTGTTTCGATGTAGGTATAGTAACACATCCATGTGTTCAGGCAAGACTTATTTTTTATCTAAATGACGTGAAGTCATAATTGGATGCAAAGACACTTCTTCCTCTGCTGTAACCACATTGGCAGATGTTCCTGTAGATCCGAAACCGTTAGCACCGCGCTCAGTGGTCTTAAGCTCGTCCACTTCTACCAGTTGCACGCAAGGCACCTTGATAAGCATAGCTTGCGCAATACGGTCACCATGACTAACAGTAAAGCCCCAATCGTTATCAATGGTAAGTTTGACCTTAACTTCCCCAGTGTAGTCGCTGTCAATAACGCCTACACAGTTAGCTAAGCGAACGTCATTTTTAAAACCATGACCGCTACGGGAATAGACCATAAGTGCATATCCTTTAGGGATATCAAATGCTAAACCTGTTCGGAATATCTGGTCACCGGAGAAAAGAACTTGCTCACAACCGTCTTCACACTTAAGATTCGCGTGCAGATCAAAGCAAGCGGCCCCAGCACTGGCAAACACTGGTAAAATAGCGGTGTCCGTTAAGCGTTTTACCCCTAGTGGTATTGTGCTTAATGCTGCGGCAAATTTTTCAACATCAATTGCATAAGAACTTTGTATGGTATTTAATACGTCCGTCATAATTTCACCTTATTGGATTGAACCGCGATCAATTAACCATTGTTTCGCGTGAGCTTTAAAAATAATGCGGTAGTCATCAAGACTAATTTCCGCGCGGATGGAGTCTTTAACTTCATACCACTGCCATTCCCCATTGCTGAAGACAACTGGATTAAGCGGTAGAACAACCTTCCATCCTTTACGTTCTATTTTATACATAAGAACTGGATATCTGCCAAGCTCTTTAGCAGATTGAACAGTCTGCTTCCACCATGTGTTAACCTGTGGGGTAGCGTGGTTCTTTACCTCTACAGCGTGGTAACAGGTGTTGCTAATGTCGCAACCACCGACAGCACTTTGATTCTGGTTACGCTGTGCAATAGGTTTTTCCGGTAATTGCATCCCCAGCTCTGCGTAAATTTCGGCATAAATTGCATTAAAGAAATCGCATACTTCCCGCTCACCGCGTTGACCTTTAGCGCGAATATTTACTGCCATGTTTGTCTCCATAACTTTAATGTAAAACACTTCATAAAGAATTTTATATTGAAGTTGCGTTGATCTCAAGGAACAAAAAAGCCCAGGCATAAGGATTCCTGGGCTCTCTTGATTGTCGGATAGCTTACTTTGACTGCCGTCTTCGTCTATCCTGGCCTACTCGTACAGCCTCGCCAAAGGCTGGTGACGGTTTGGTACATCTGGCGCCGTCGCGTTAAACATCGTTCACATCGTTAACCTGTTTGCGGGTTTATCCTGTCCGCTCCAGGAAGCCTAGCGAAAGTAGTTGCTGTAAGGAGGTACAGCTACCGCTTTCAAAGGCTTGAGTTAAGCATCGTTCACTAAGTTAATGTTGTTAAATTGTTAAACCTCGTTAACTGTGGTTATCTTAAAGGATGCAGTCTTGAATGGCAAGCTTCAATTTTGCGCGGTTCCCTTTGCCGCTTTTGGTGCTAAAGTTCCATCGTCTAACATTAGCTCAAAACCTGTCACTTGATCAGTTGGGACAATTGGGTAATTTAGAATAGCTACGTGAATACGTGAACTTCCATCACACTCGTCAATGTATTCATTACCCCAATAGTTTAAATGTCCATCTCTTCGGATAGCCATTGCTGTCGGGAAATCTACAAGAACTCTTTTAATTTCTTTGCGTCCTTCTGTGTGCAAATTTGTTTCAATACGGATAAGCTCCGCATAAATTGCTTCACAGATAGTATTTACAATTCCCATCACCAGTCCGCCTTTTCTGTTTCGTTAATACATTGTACAAGTTGATCAATACTTACATCAACGTAAATGTTGCTCTGTTCAAGCCCTTTTATAAACTCATCTTCACAGCGAATTGGATTATGAAGCGATCCAATTTCATATACTTGAACATGAGGAATAAGCGGTAAAAGATAAGTCCTTACCAGCTTGATCAGGACATCATGTTGATCTCTTTCCTGCAAATCAATATTATTGTCTTCGCAAAAACCATCAATAATATCCCCGTCCCCGAAACCAAATTTACTTGCTAATCCATAAGCTTGCAATCTTAGAACGTTATCGGTCATCTTTATCACCCTCACAAAAGTCACGACTTAACCTTAACTACTCTATGATATCTAAAAAGTTGTGCAACAACCTTATTTAATTCCGTTATACGCCGTTTAATCTTGAGCCTTTGTCGCAATTGACCAATATTATTAACATTCAGTCCGTCTAATTCTTTTCTTAAATACGACAAAAGATTTAATTGATAATCTATGATATACCCAATTCTAAAATAAGAACTAGTAAACTGAGGTGGCATTCTTCTAGGCAACACAGGAAAATCGTCAATGTTCATTTTATACCTCACAATCTTTGATATTTTTAGGGATAAGAATATATTGTTCATGTTTTGGAAAATTGTCACCGCAACAATTACAAACACCACCCATCAGATTTTGTCTACCTACAGCATGTAAAGAACCGTCTAAGCCAATAATAATCACATCCTTGTCCATGTAACCAAATTGATCGAGTGGAGCTTGTCCTACAATAACTTCTAATTTAATTTTCATTTTTACACCTCATAGAATGTACATGAACCAGAAATAACCAGCTACAAAGATAGCACCAGCAAATAACTTTAAAATCTCGAACATTGTCCCCTCCGTTAACTTTATGCTGTAAGTATAGCAGGACTTGTAATGTATGCAACAACTTTAGACTTGAAATACATCTACAAAATAGCACGAATTGCCTTTACCTCTGATCGGTCTGCATGTACTATTAAAGCATAAACAGAGCGGAGGGTTACAAAATGGTCATGTTGAATAAAATTTATAGCACTATGGGCGCGGATTTTAAAATTACCCGTCATCCGCGTACTGGTAAATTTGAAGCTTATATCCGTCCAATGGGTGAAAGCTGGACTTATTATGGTACTTATGAATCTGCCGAGCAAGCTTACAAAGAAGCGGAAAATGCGGCGGAAGTATCTGAAATTATGGCAAGGTATGAAGTCGACGATTATTACCTTAGATAACAATAAAGGGCCGTTTGGCCCTTTATTTATTGGCTTAAGTCCTTGAAAACACTCTCAATTGACTCATCTATATACCATCCCAAGCCCCTGAAATTACGCTTCAATGCGTCCTCACGTGTAACTGGAACGAGCGCCCCCATGTCTACAAGTTGCTTGATAGTGAGGTCTGTTGCAGTACCTGCTCCCATTCTGTGATTCTTGAATGCAGCTAGACCGTAAGTTCTGCGCGTAATAGTAGCCTTTGGAATAATACCGTCAACACGCAGTTCTTTACGATCACACGCAATCTTACCGCCAAGATAGTCTTTACAGACCTGACAAATAGCCTTCACACGCGTTTCATCGTCACCGCCAATAGTACCTTTTTCCCATGCGTTGATCATAATGTCCTGCCCGTGCGTAACAAAATCTACAGCCCATTGCATGTGGTTGGGCAAAACAACCGGATTGATCCAGTTTTCCCCCACTGCTAACAGGGAAGCAAGACGCAAAGCTTTAAGGTGAGCACGGTTCCATGGCTGACGGATAGCTTCATCTTTTGTTGCGTTAATGTGTTCATCGCACAACAAGTTAAATTCCCGTTCAATCCTTGCAGCTTCCGGGCTTAACTGGACTGTAACGGTCTGAAACTTCGCCATTGTCACTAATGTGTGGTTAACGAGATGGCACACCATGTCCTTTAGCTGCTGAGGCATTGTGATTTCAGGGTTTTCGTTTGCAGGAACTCGATCCCCTTCATATTGTACAATGTGGAAACGGGACAAGAAGCCATCTTCCATCATTTCACGGGTTAATGCTTCAAAGAATGTGTCCGGTGTTGTTTCGCCCAGCAAGCTGAACGCCACCCCTTCCATTGTTTTGGTATTATTAGCCTTATCAGAATACCCAATACCGCCAACAACATCCATTGCACCAGATTTTTGATACACATCGGTGATAGTTTGCTTCAGTGTATAGTTTGCAGTACCAGGCTGAGCGGTTGCCATACCTTTGATGGTTTTACCAAACTCACCGTTAATATTCACAAACGAAGTATGATCCGCAAAACTTTTACGCAAAGCAGGACCGGAAGCATAGTTAGTCATGTCTACAAATTCGTGAACTTGCGGTAATTGCTCACCTACTTGTTTACAGATATAACTAGGCCCAGCGTGAAGCATTTCTTTACCCACACCAGATCGGGCAATGAGCACAAAGTAACCGTTCAGCCCTGTGTTGGTGATAGTATTCCACACCTTACCGCACACTCCAGCAAGAAATGCTAACGATGCTGTGATTGCAATTTCTTTCACCGGACGTTGCGATGCTTTGTAGATGTACTTCGCAAGCTCACCAGCAAGGCCCGGCGGCCATTCAATAGCGGTTGCATCAATGGACGTGCTTTCGGCAACTACAATTTCACCAGACGGGCTAACTGTGGTTACAGGAATTTCCGTTACCTGCTGCATTGCACTGTGTGCTGCTTGCATACGGGCAGCGTAATCCCGCGCCAGCGCCGCTACGTTTTCCTGGGCAATGCGCTCACGCTCCATGCGACCGCGACACATGCGCAAACAACGGTCAATATGAACGTTGTTCTTGTTAGCCTTCTCACGTTTACCCAGTGCACTGTAACGGAATAAACGACGACATTGCTCATTACTTTCCGTGTAAAATGCATACATGGAAATAAGAGCAAGATCTGCTTCAGACTGGGAAGGGAATCCCATTTCAACCCATTCACCATTGAATAACCGTGCATACTTGTCACCGTTGTCTGCTTCAAGTGCTCGCTGGTGAATAGTTGCGTCGTCTTCTACCGGATCTTTTTCTACCAGTTCAATTTCATATGTCTTGCGTTGAAGATCAATTTCATTCACAAGCATAGTAAGATAATGATCACGTTCCGCAACTGGTTTATTATAGACAGGATTGCCTGTGCAAATAATAAAACGCTCCTGACTATAAACCTCGACACCATCACGCCGACGACCTTTACCGATGTTACCTCTTAACCACAGGTGAACACCCAAGCCTGAGCGACTTACTTCGGTGTAAGTATCGAACGCAGTCATGATCTGTTCGAAGCGACGCAATTGCTCCGGTGTGGTGTGCTTCTTGGGATCCGGTTCATTAGTTGCATTCTTCACATCCAGGTCGATGCAGGTAAACGGGTCTTGTGCAGTAAGCACAAAGCCAATATAAGGTTTATTGAAATGTGCGGCACAACCTTGGGCAGCTTCGAACGTCATAAGCATATCCGGATCAGTAACATCCGCAGCCATTAAACGTCCAATATCGTTGTCCCATACGAGCGGTTTCTTGTCCGCATCAGCTACCGCCCATTGTGGGAAAGCTTTAATTTCAGAGGGAAACAGTTCCATCACTTATCCTTTGTTAGAAACTAGCGTTAACACGGACGCGAGTACGTCATGAGCTTTAGATATAGCTCGAAAAGCTTCCTCTTGAGATGGATATACGCCAATACAGTGATACTTATCCATAATCCTTATAAAGGAACGATAGATTTTTCCTTCATCCCTTAGTTCTGCTGTTCCGTCCTCTTCTTCCACGTATCCACATGCTTCATCCTCATCCTCATCCTGACGGTTAAGGTCTTTATTCCATGGGCAGCTGACTCGTATAGTGTTATTGCCTATAAATGGAATTATTCTAGCCATAAATCTGTTTCCTCCGCCATTCTTCATAAGCTGAATTATTTGCGTCATATACTTCGCAAGCTTCTTTCATGGTGTCGTGCAGTCCAAGGAATGTTCGCTTTGTTTCCCCGTTTACATCCACCCATGTTAATCGAGCAAGCCATTTACCAGTTTTGTAATCATAAGTAACACCTTCACGCCCGCTCACATTTTCCCGCGACACTCGCGGCTTTCTGCGCCCAAGTCCCCGCCCTTTGAAATTGCTTCCCGGCACAGTGCGACACTTACGACCCATAGCTCACCCTTGCGTACTGGTTTAAGACAGGCTCTGCAACTTCGCGGACATAGACATGCACGTTAGCAATTTTAACTTCCCCAGGCAGCTTACCGCGCAGCGAACATAATTTTCGACGACTAAGACCGAAACGCTTTTCAATTTCGGATGTGGTTATGTATTTAAGATCAAACTCTTTTTGACAGTCCATACCTACCTCCTGACAGCACTATACACAATCCATAGCAGGGCAGCCACAATTATTCCACCTGAAGTTATGATGTGAGATAATTGTTAATATATAACCACATGTGATGTAAAGTTTTGGGTAGGAATAGTAGCCGTTCCGCAGGTTAGATAACTTGACCGAAAGTTTTGTGAGTTTTGCGAAGTTTTGCGAAGTTTTGTGGTGCGACTGTTGCTAAAAACTTTAATAAAAACAATAAGTTGGTACAGTAACTTTTTGCGTTTTGGGGTAAAACGCATTTTTACACTAACACCCATAATCCCGACTATTAGTAAAAAACGTATATAAATCAATAGTATAGATACTAAATGAATAGTGAATGGAATGGGTGGAAATCCAAATGATGTGAGTGGAATAATTTATTCCTACTTGATGGAATAATGGAATCGGTACTCTGGAGCGCAAAAACCTAAAACTTTCAGTCAACAGACTAAAAATGGATAGAAACTAAAAGTTAATAATTAATACCATAAATATATATAAAATAAGGTTTTATTAGTAATGTATATAGTACCTATTGGTATTGTTTGAATGTTTTTGGGTCTGCTCCAAAAAGTCACAAAACTCACAAAAAGTGAAAGTTTGCAAGTCATGGCAAAATTGTTAATAGAATATAGTGTATGGATATACAGTATTATTCCAGATTCCGGAATAATTGGAATAATGGAATAAATTATTGAACTATTGTGATCGGAAGGTATATCAAGCTATAATGCGCTTAATCGCGGGATATTGGAGGAGGACTTTATTGCGCGGTTGCCCGGACCAGTAGGAGGGCTGGCCCGGTGAAGTTTAGAGCTGTACAGGTGTGAAGTGGGATAATGTGTCGTCGGACATGATACCCGACAATTTTTCGCTTACCCATTCGGACCAAATGCTGGTCATTGGTACGGGCTTTTCGTCTTTATTGTAATAAGGAGTTAGCAATTTATTTCCGAAGCAGGCGACTTCATAAACTGTTCCTTTGCGAAGGCCTCTGATATCTGTGTAAGAGCGGATAAATGTTTTCATGTTTTACTCCTGGGCTCCCGCAGAAGCCCGTTGGTTGATGTGGTTATAGATTATGCGTCCAGACCGTGGTTGGCGTGAAATTTGTAATGCTCTTCCGCTTGTTTACGGGCCTGTTTTGCGTCCTCTATAGTATCATATAAACCTAGATACTTTTTCAATCCGTTTATTTGAATGTAAGCCTGAAATTTACATGCCTTTTTATTAAAGTAAACTCCTGTCACTCCGGTAGAGTTATTTATTGCCCTGCTAAGATTTTTACTATTATCGCTTGGCAACACTAAGCGCAAATTCTCTATGCGGTCGTCCCATGTACAATGGTTAATATGGTCTATTTGATGTCCTTCCGGTATCGGACCTTTATGCAACTCCCATACTAACCTTGAACGACGATATAGTTTTCCCTTGTATCCTATCAGGACGTATCCGCGCTTATTTGGTACACCAGCTTTACTACCAATAGAAATCTGTTTAGCTGGCTTTATTTTCCAAAATAATTCTCCGTCTTGATAACTAAAGATATTATTTAAGTCCATGATAAGTTCTCCAAGCGTAGAACTGAATGGCGACTGTTGTTCCGTTGTAAGACGGCATTGCTGCTTTCATTTCTTTCAGCTCCGGAGTGCGGCCCAGCTCTGCCAGAAGTTTGTCGCCCATTGCCCACACGTCGGCGGTTTTTCCTTTGAGAGGCTTGCGAGCGCCATTTTTGAAATTACAGCGAGCAGCTTTTGCATCCTGTTTTGGCGCGGCAGCTTTTGGCTCTTCAATTTTGATTTCAGAAACCTGCGTGGCAGCTTTTGCGTGTTTCATATCTTTCTCTTCCTCCTGCTCCAAAGCTTCGAGGCAGCTTTTGACAATTTCCGGATTTACCATCGGGCGCAGTACCGAGACGCTTGCGGCAGGTGCGGCGGTCGGTGCCGGGACTTTCTGCTCCGGCTGTTGCGCTTTTTCGTGGTCGCGCAGTACCTGAAGCACTTCCTTCTCGACGATGTAAAAACCGATATCATCCTGATGGATTAGCTGTTCGTGCGCGTCGCGTGCAACCTGACCCCAGCGGGTTTTAAGAGCGCGGCGTGCATTGGTTTTCATGGTGTAGCGCATTTTATCCTGTTCGCGGTGAGTTACTTTAGACATGATATATCTCCTTTCGTTAATATTAGTTTGCTTATTACTGCCCACCGTAATGATGAGCAGTGTATAAGAAAACTTATGCTACGATTGCTACGTAATCGACGGTTGCAATGTCCATGCTAGCAAAAGCTTGAATGGCATAATTTACACAAAGTTCGTCGTTTAACGCTTTAATAAACTGGTAAGCAGCGTAGCGGTGATTGTGCTGTACGTCCTGCGTATAGTCCCAGCTATACACTTTGCGGCGACCGAATCCTTTGACAACAATGCGAGCGCTTTTGGTGTTGGTCGGTGCTAGATATTTGGTAGTAACGCTAGTAGCCATGATGTAATCCTCGTTTTGTTTAAGTTGACTTATTATTGCCCAGTCGGATCAACTAGGCAAGATATAAATCACTTAATTTGGACTAAATCGTATTCCTTGTAGATGTCGCTAATGTACATGTCAAACTGACCCATTAAGAAGATTTCAGCCTCTTCCCAGCTTGGAGCAGATACATAACCAGCGATTTTACCGGACGCAAGTTCCACTAATTTGAATTCCATGATGTAACCCTCAATGTGGTTAAGCAGTATTGCTTTGTTGAAGTAATAATAGCCTTGCATCTTGATATTGAATAGGCCAAAAGTGCTATTTTAGAATTGTTTTGTATCTAGCGAAAATTATGCTTGTCTTGCATATTTAGCACTAACGGCCTAACTAGCATTACATAAATGGGAGTATTCGCGCACGCGCACATGCATATATAAGTGGACGCAAAACACTTCATAAATAGCACAAAAGGCCTAATCATAAATGCGTTATTGCACGATACTAAACACATCGAAACAATACTAAGGTATTTAAAAATGGCTATAGTAACAATGTCCACATTCGACCATATGCACAACCAAAAAGATATTATTGTTAACCTCGATAAAGGGACTGTCGTAGCCCGTAACGGTAACAAGCAATGCATTTCCCTGGACAGCTTTAGGGCAGGTTTGCAAGGGTTAGACAATGCAGCTATTAAACGCGTTGTATACGATACGGCTATGGAAGCTGCATACGTCGCAGTAGACAAGGGTATTGTAGAAGCGCGTAAAGTATTAATGCGGGAATTAAAACTGTCCTTCTTCGTAGGTGTAAAGGGGAAGTAATATGCAACAGGCTAAACACAAGCTCACACGCGCACAGCACGCGCTATTATTGCAGGTTATGCGCATGGAGTACGAGGAAACCACATGGGCGCAAGCCATGCAGACTGGGCGCGAGTTCTATGCACAGCTAATAGCACAAAATGCCTAGACACACGATGCGTCTAGTGCCATAATACACACATACCAACAAACAACGGAGTAAACAAAATGTTAATCTTAATACTGATGGTACTGTGTGTCGTAACCCCGCTGCTGGCACTGATCGTAAGCGAAGTTAGCGATGCTAAATGGAATCGCCAGTACGACGCTGACATGGATCGCCGCTACGAAGCCAAGCGAGCTGCTCGGCAGAGAGCTGTAACGCGCACAGCGCCACGCTAACGAGCTAAAGCACAAAAACAATGGTAATGCATTAGCTCGGGCGAAACAGGCGCACAGCGTCGCGCACAGCTCGCACAGCGCACAACGACCCGCACAGGCCCAGCCGCGCCACCCGACCCATCCTTTTCCAGGTACTTGGATCGGTAGGGCGTGCCCTGTCCATCCTGATAGTAAGTCCTTGTCTAAATCTCACCTGTCACATCCCTATCCACCTACATCCATGACCCCACCTACCTTCTTTTTGAATATATTGCGCTCATCCTTTCTAAATATATGGATTTTGGTAGTAAATTCTGAGTCGTCAACGTATAATTCGTCTTGTAGCTGCTCCATAGCTACCATCTTTAAGCGGATGCAACCAATTTCTATCAATTCCCACCTGTTTTAGAGCATCAAGGAGGTATTTATGTGCGACACCAGTGCAAGCGCCACACCAGCACCTCCAGCAATGTGGTTACAGAGGTAAATGCAATGCGATTAGGCCCATATCGCGGGTATTATGGTCGGGCAGCATGGAATGACGCTACTCAACGTTTTGAAGGCTGGATTATCTGCCCGGAACGTGTTAAATTTCACTCCGTAAAAGAGAAAAATATCGTTCTTAATTTTCAAAAATGTGTCACTAAATATGTAGAGGAGCAGGAAGAATGTCTTATGTGTCAGCATTAGAAGCTGCTGGATGCGAAGTATTAGATTTTGTTGAGTTTGGTTGTTATCAGGGTGAATGGCTTGCCCTGATAAGAAAAGATGGTGTATTGGGAGTTTGCGAAGGGTCTTATGGATCATGCTCTGGTTGCGATTCATTTCAAGCTGAATTTGGCTGGGATGATGAGGAAAGTCCCGATTATCAGAAACGTCTTGCTGAATTTGGTGAAAGTTACTTACCAGCTAACAGCTTTGAAGAAATGATTGCCAAACTTCAAAAGGATGTTGAGAATTATGATTGGGATGACGATTATAAATCTATGCTAGAAACTGTTCGTGAATGGCAGAAAATATAGGACAAGTATAATTATCAATCTATAATGGGCTCTACGGAGCCCTTAATTATCTGGAGGCTGTTATGCTGTATTTAGGAATGGACGAAACTGGACACGCAATTCCTTCTGTTAACAAAGAGACGCAAGTATTTACAGACTATTACGGGTCTGCTGTCCCTGTTGAGCCCTGGGCAAACTTTATTGCTGTAGACGCAGACGGTAAAGTTCATTGTTATGACGCCAAACCTTCTTGCTATGAATCTGGTAAGCAATGGATGCTTGGAGTATACGGTTTGCATGTCCGCTACTGCGGTGAAGTTGACATTGAAGGTAGTGATTGGCGCGATACGCTAAGGGAAATTAAAGAATATCGGATTAACCCATGAAAATACTCATCATACTAGGCGTTATACTTGCCTTTGTTGTATTTGCAATCGTAGACTCCAAAGAAATGGAGCGGCAAAACTGTCAACGTACTGGTAACATCCGGGAATATATTGTTTGGAACAATGTTTACGATGCGAAAGGTAATTTTATGTCAATGTATCCACAGTTTATTACTGAGTATGAATATAAATGTGATGACTATAACAGGTGGAGATAATAATGAGCTGTCAAAAATGTAACGGAACGGGAATGGTTGATAGTGGTGGAGTTCAACCGTGGGGTGAGCCTATTCTGGTGGAGTGTGATTGTTTATATCGTGAGCGCGATGCTTGGGAGCTGGATCAAGCTGGTGGTTATTACTCCCGTCATGTTATGGCAATGACATCCGAAGGTTTGCATAGCAAAGGTGATATCGCTGCGGAGCTGGGCTATCGTGACATGCGCATTGACCAGTTAGAAGCTGAATGGCGTGCTCAGGAAGAACGCGCCGAAAATGCTGAAACGGATCTTGTCAACATGCGTGCTGCTGAGCACGCACTATCCGATTCTTATATTCGTTTGCGTCAAATTGTTGGTGCAATGAACCCGCCTGGTGTGAGCAGCGAAGAGGTGTGGGCACATACCGAGAAGAAGGCTCAAGAGTTGCGTGATCGTTGCGAAGCTCTGGAAGCTGTAGCAAAGGACTTCCTGCGTCGTAATAAATATGGTCCTTTGTTCTATCGTGATTTGTATAACCGTTTTAAGGAGGTTATTGGTGATTGAAGAAAATATCAAATATTGGAAAGGCTTTATTGACGAAATGTTGAAACCATTGGAGAAGAAATAATGCTATTAGTCGTCACCGGAGGCCGAGATTTTAAGCATGTGGAGTATATTTACGCTCAATTGGATAAGCTGCATATGCAAAGAAGGATAACCACACTTCGCCACGGTGACGCTGACGGTGTTGACCGGATTTGCGCACATTGGGCAGAGCGCAACGGTATTAAGACAGAAGCGTTCCCAGCCCCGTGGGACAATCTTTCCTTACCAAATACCAAGATACGGTATAACGCCAAGGGTGCTTATAATGCACAAGCAGGCGCTTACCGAAACCAATTAATGCTGGATACTGATCCTAAACCAGATCACGCTATTGTGTTTCCTGGCGGAGCTGGTACTATGGACATGTACAGACGGATTAAAGCATCCGGTATTCCTTACACATTAGCGGAGTAAATAATGGCTGACGTTAAAACTATTGTTGATGCAATGGACGAATCCAAAGACTGCCAACTGAAGAAGTCTTTTGAAGTGAAACAAGTTACAGAAACGCAGTTGATAGCAAGATTCGCACGTCGTTGCGGCTTGGGGCGCGGGAAAGACTGGAACGGGCTTATTGTTATGCCCACATCACAGATCCTTGTCTATGTCCGTAATGTTGTAGAAGATCTTTTACGTCTTCAAATAGATATTGGTGACGTAGAAATTAACATGACCGCGAGTTCCACCATTGTGGTTAAATGGCAGTCGGGCGAGACACTTCGTTTGGAAGCGTGTCATTGTGCTAAAAGCTTGCACCACCTGCGCGGTTGTCACTACCAGTTTGTTGGGTTTGTGCATCCGCAAGGGTTAAGCGAGCGTACGGCGCTGGTAGCGCGTTTGCTGCTGCGTCCTTATAATAACGAGCCAGAAGTCATATACGAGGCGTAAAATGATTAAACACGTCAAGCAACCAACATTGAATACATGCGTTTCTGCGTGTCTGGCAATGATCCTTAATAGACCTGTAGAAGAAGTAATTGCGGAATTTCATGATCGATATTACAACAACTGGGAAATAACAATTTCCGAATATTTAGTACAAAACAATGTTGACCACATCTGTTCTGTAGGCGGTGGGCGTGAAACTATATACATGGGTGGTTTGTTTTTGTGCACTGTCCCAAGTCTCAATGTTCCTGGAGCACTGCATCAGGTTGTGATCGATACAAGCAATCACAAGTTTATTGTACATGACCCGATTAAAGGTTGGGAAGGTAAAAAGTTCTACGTTGGCCCGGATCAAGATCCTGAACAGCCAGGAGCATTTATCATTCATACTTGGGTTAAAGACGTTGAGATTGTGCTTAATTAAAAACCTTGCTATCAGATAACCCTTCATTGTATTGTGTACCCATCGAATAAGAGGGGTACACAATGACCAAACTATACGCCGGATTGTTTTTATTTGCGACGTTAATGTTCGCTGGACTTTATACCTATACAGTAGTCGAACAACCTTCCACGGTTATCCGAATCTTTGCAAGTACAGGACTGTGCATCTGTCTTATTCTGTTTGTTTTATGTATTGTTATTATCCAAGACCAAAGGAAAATTAAATGACAACCATTGCTTACGATGGAAAAGTATTAGCTGCGGACCGTGGAGTTATGCGCGGGGAAGCTGTGACTGCTTATAAGAAAGTTCATAGCGTGAATGGACATCGTGGACGGTTTTTACTGGGCTTGTGCGGCCTTACAGCATTTACCGATCAGGTGTTGCGTTATTTTAATAGCGCGGAACCTGTTAAGTTTCCTGATATTAAACTTTACAGTAAAGATGATGATTACGGGCAAACTTGCGGTCTTGCTGTCACTCCGGAAGGTACTTGCCATTTTATTTATAATGATGGTACTTTGAGCGAGCCCATGCTGGATGGATGGGGGTCTGAGGGTAGCGGTTGTGTGTTTGCTGCTGGCGCGTTAGCTGCTGGTGCAAGTGCGAGCGAAGCTATTGAGTTGGCAATTAAACACACCACATGCGCATTCCTGGGAGTTGATACAATATCATTTGAGGGTTTTTAAATGACTACATTCAGTCACCTGATCCCACCTGCTTATCATAGTAAGGTAGTTGACCACGGGACGCATGTTGTAATTGGTGGCGAAATCTTTATCACAGATAACGAGGAAATCGCCATTGCAATTATTGACAGCACTCAGCATGACTTTATGGTTATCCTGCAACACGAACCAGATAACTTCACTTTTTACTCCAGCTACGGGGTCGATAAAGGTGGAAAAAGCCTTGTTAGCTGGTACATTAGCGAGTGGTTTGACGGGTAATCTCCTTAGATCAATTCTCCTTGCGCCGTATCAAGTTTCTCTGTTACCCTTGAGTGGTTCATGTCAAGCGGAGGAACTCGATATGGCACTTCAACCTCGTGGTATTCGTAATAACAATCCAGGCAATATTCGCTGGGGTGATAATTGGCAGGGCTTAGTTCCTGCTGATAAGCGAACCGATAAATCTTTTGCTCAATTCACGCAACCGATTTACGGCATTCGTGCACTAGCGAAAATCCTGACAAACTACACCAAACGTGAAGGCTTGCCCAATGTGGGTAAGAAAAACATCGACACTGTACGTGAAATTATCGCTCGCTGGGCTCCGCCTAACGAAAACGATACGGAAGCGTATATTCGTTCTGTTGCCAAAGCAATTGGTGTTCAACCTAACGATCCGATTAATGTCTTCGACAAGGCGATTATGTCAGGATTGGTGAAAGCAATCATTCGTCATGAAAATGGCATGATGCCCTATACCGATGACGTAATTAACCGCGCTATTGCAATGGTACTTTAACTGACGGGGCGTTAGCCCCTTTTATTTGGAGGGAGCATGTTCAATTCACCCAACGAACATTGGGCAGTTCTAGCGGGGTTTGCGTTTATCTCCCTCATTGGGGGAGCTCTCGGTTATGTCATGCGTACAATAGACGCTGGTAAGAAAGTACGGGCAAGCATTGCATTTCTTGAAGGCTTATCCGCCGCTTTCTTTGGCGTTATAATGTATGCGATCTACAGGGAGTTTAACATCAGCCTTTGGTTCGCTTTTGGCCTTGCTGGCCTATTTGCTTGGGCAGGTTCACGTGCTACGCTAAAAGCCCTAACGTCGCTTATAGCTTCACGGACAGGGATCAAACTCGATTCAGGGGACTGCAAACATGAAAACGATTCTAAATAAATTCTTCGGTTTTATAAAAACTAAACCGCGTCTGTTTATCGAGTATTTGATGATCGGCGCGGTTGTGTTTTTATGCGGGGTGGCTGCATACTTGTGGTCACAGAACGAGCTCAGCAAAATTAATTTAAATCATGCTGAGCAAAGACTAACCGTTGTAGAACGGGACAATGCAAAGCTGGGCGAAGCTGTTGTATTTCTTGCATCCCAACGGGAGAAGGATACTGAATCCTATCGAAAATTGGCTTCAGCAATTGAAAGTGAGCAACATAACCACAGGTTGCTTCAGGACAAATTAAAAGCACTGGAGAAAAGCAATGCCGACGTCAAAGCTTATCTTAATGAGCGTGTTCCTGATGATTTGCGCAGGCTGCTCGACGGAGATACAACCTCCACCACCGCCGCAGATAGTGAAGATAAAACTTCCAGCACATCTGTTGGTAGAATGTCGGGAAGTTGATAAATATCCTTTGGTTTATACGAGGGATATTATCCAACGTTTGCAGGATACAGAAACAGCTCTGACTGAATGTAAACTGAGGGTTAAGGAAATCATACGCTATGAAGCTGAAAATGTTTCGCTTGATTTTGTAGGATCAAGCAATTATATTCAGCCTAAATAGCAATAAGAAAGGGGGCTTCCATGAACGGGGCAAGTCAAGAGCAATATGATCGTGACTGGACGAATTACATCCAGTATGCAAATAGCTTGTCCGCTGAAGAGATGGCAATACGTGACAAAGTTGTTGCTGAGTACATGTTCGACTACAATTGGACTAACGCTTGCATGAGATGCGGGTTCAATGCTATGTTTGCACAGGAGCTTGGCCAACGCTTTGCCACGGACTGTTATGTTCGATGGAAGCTCAAGGAGATTGAAAGATCCCGTGTTCAACGTACTTCTGAGCAAGCTAACATTGAAGCAGACCTTGAGCGTCAGCATATCATTGAAGCATTAAAACGTGAAGCTCATTATACAGGACCGGGATCTTCTCAAGCTGCTAGAGTCGCCGCATTGGGCAAGCTTGCACAAATTTATGATTTGGATGCTCCCAAGAAGGCTAAGATTGATGTTACTAACAGAGGCGGCGTAATGATAGTCCCTGCTGTAGCAAATATTGACGAATGGGAAAAAACTGCATCCGAGTCTCAACAACGACTAGTTAAAGAGACTGAAGATGGAGCTAAACCGACAACCTGATAACATGCCGCGAGTAGTCTGGAAACCACATCCAGGTTCACAGACACTCGCTCTATCCTGCCCCGCTGATATTATCCTATACCACGGAACTCGCGGTCCTGGAAAAACGGACTGCCAGCTTATGCGTTTCCGTAAGAACGTTGGCGTAGGGTACGGTAAATTTTGGAAGGGTATTATATTCGACCGTGAATATAAAAACCTTGATGACCTTGTAACTAAATCCCAGCGTTGGTTTCCTGAATTTAAAGACGGGGCTAAATTCCTTAGCTCTAAGTCTGATTATAAATGGGTTTGGCCTACAGGTGAAGAGCTACTGTTCCGCGTTGCTTGTAAAGAAAAGGATTACTGGTCTTATCACGGTCACGAATACCCATTTATCGGATGGAACGAATTAACAAAATATCCGGACGGGCGTTTGTTTGAAGCTATGATGTCCTGTAACCGTTCATCTTTCTTACCAGAAGATAACCCAATTATTAATCCAGATGGTACGGTCACATATTTACCGGATATCCCTCTTGAAGTGTTTGCTACCAGTAACCCGTTTGGTGCGGGGCATAACTGGGTTAAGAAACGCTTCATTGACGCTGCACCGATGGGTAAAATACTCAGGAAGACTACGCGAGTGTTTAACCCGAGGACGCAGAAAGACGAAGATGTGGTTACGACGCAATGCCATATCTTTGGTTCGTACCGTGAAAACAAAAACCTAAGTCCAAAATATATTGCAGAACTTATGTCTATCACAGACCCGAACAAGCGTGCTGCATGGTTGGGCGGGAGCTGGGATATTACATCCGGTGGTATGTTCGATGATCTGTGGCGTAGCACTGTTCACAAAGTACGACCATTCCCGATTCCAGCGAGTTGGAAGATTACACGTTCTTTCGACTGGGGTTCTTCAAAACCGTTCTCTGTCGGTTGGTGGGCTATTAGTGATGGTTCGGATGTTGTGCGTGAAGATGGCACCACATTCTCCACGGTTCGCGGCGACCTGTTTAGAATTAACGAATGGTATGGGACCAACGGTAAAACAAACGAAGGTCTACATTTGCTGGACTCAGAAATTGCAAGCGGTATACTGGAGCGGGAATTGGCCTGGGGTATACACGATCGTGTAGTTCCTGGTCCTGCGGATAACTCCATTTGGGATCTGGAGAACAATAACTCCACCGCTGCAACAATGGCGAAGAAAATTCGTCTTAACGGCAAGCTGTATAACGGTATCCATTGGAAGAGAAGTGATAAATCTGCTGGGTCGCGTAAACGCGGATGGCAGAAAATGCGTGAGTTTCTTAAAGCTGCATTGCGGGAAGATGCAAACGGTAAACCTTTGCCGGGACCGCGTGAAAACCCAGCAATGTATGTTTTCGATAACTGTAATTATTTCTTTGAACTGGTTCCAAGTCTTCCGCGCGATGAAGTAGATCAGGACGACGTTGATACGGAATGTGAAGACCATATGGGTGATGAAGTTCGTTATATGGTTCTGGATCAAGCTGTTTATACAGGTGTTGGCAAAACTATCGGTATTTAACTGGAGGGTATATGGGTATTGATGCAACTCACCCGCTATATGACAAGTGGAAGGACGCATGGGTTAAGTGCAACGACTGCTATGAGGGTGAAGATAAAATTAAGGAAGAAGGTGTTAAATATCTACCACCTTTAGCTTCCATGATTATTGATGGGATGAATAATCCTAATGATTTGGGCTTTCAACGTTGGCTCGCTTATCGTCTGCGTGCCAACTTCCCTGACGATTATTCAAGTGCGGTTACAAACAATTTAGGTCTGCTGCACCAGAAGCCTCCCACAATTCAGCTTCCCCCTGAAATGGAATACATGCGGGAGCTGTGTACTGCGGACGGTGAAGACATTATTGCTCTGCTACGTCGCATCAATGAAATGCAGTTAAAAAATGGACGTTTGGGTCTGCTGCTGGACTTGCCTAAAGGTGAGGATGTAAATAACAGACCTTATATTAGCGTTTATGATGCTTTATCCATTATTAACTGGGATGATGGTAAAGATGAATTGGGCAATATCAACTTGAACATGGTTGTTCTGGATGAAAGCGGTCCTGTACGTGTCAATCAGTTTGACTGGAAAGAAGAGAAGCGTTATCGCGTTCTACAATTAGGTCCAATGGACACAGATGAAGTAGCAGGTGGAGCGGTCTACTCCCAACATCTGTTTATTAACAATACCAATTATGATGAAGGGCAAATGATTGCTCCTTATTATAAAGGTAATACGCTGGATGAAATTCCTTTCCAGTTTGTCAATACAACAGATATTACCCCAGCACCGGAAGCGCCGCCATTGTTGGGTCTTGCTAACATTTGTCTAAGCATGTACCGAAGTGACGCGGATTACCGCCAATGCTTGCATATGCAGGGTCAGGACACCTTAGTTGTTGTTGGTGGTACTGGGGAGAATGGGGATAAAGCCCCTCAACGCATTGGCCCTGGCGCTGTCATTAACGTTGCTATTGGTGGTGACGCTAAATATGTAGGTGTTAGCGGTGACGGTTTGTCCGAGCAACGTCTCGCACTAGCAGCGGATAAGCAAGAAGCCCAAATTAAAGCCGGGCAAATGGTAAACAACACCAAGAGCACGCAGGAATCAGGCGAAGCTATGAAAACGCGTATTGCTGCGCGTACAGCTAGCCTGATTCGAATTGCGTATACTGGTGCGGCTGGTTTGGAGAACTTGCTGAAGGTTTGCGCTAAGTGGATGGGTGCGGATCCCGAGAAGGTTGTGGTTAAGCCTAATCTTGAATTTACCAAGAGCATGTTTAACGGTCAGGACTTTGTTCAAATTATTACTGCACGCAACCTTAAGGCTCCGATTAGTTTGCAGTCTATTCATGGCTGGCTTGTTGATCAGGGCTTAACCACACTAAGCTTTGAAGAAGAAATGGCAATTCTTGAAGAAGAGCTTAAGAAGTGGCCTCTGCCCGATGATGCTAAAGCTGATTTAAACGCAGAGCAGCAAGTAAGCAAAGATCCTAAGGAAGACGACGCTTCCGATAAAGAATAGTTGCAACTTCCAAGTTGATTGGTTTATATTAACGAACACGGGGCTGGGACGGCTCAGCTCCAAAAACGTCACACGGGTGACAACGGAGATAAGAAATGAAAAAGAGTTCTGTAGCTATTAGTGTTGGTATGGCTTTAATTAATCCACGCGCTCGCGGTGAAGGTGATGTGGAACTGGAATACGAATATGCATCTGCGGAAGAGATCCCGGCAGAGTTTGCAACTCTTTACGCAGAGCAGGGCGGTAAATACGTTCTTGCAAAAGTTAAAGGTGTAGCCCCTGCTGATAGCGTTCGTCGTCTGGAAAGTGCATTGGCAAAAGAACGTAACGACCATCGTCAGGTGAAGCAACAGATTAGCGCACTTGGGCGTCCGGTTGAAGAAGTCCTTGCGGACCTTGATCGTATTCCTCAACTGGAAGCTGCCGCTAACGGTAAAGGTACTCCGGAAGACATCGAAAAGATGGTTAAAGCCCGTCTTGCTCCGCTCGAGCGTCAATTACAAACTGTAGCAGCTGAACGCGATTCCGTTAAGCAGGAAATTGAAGGTTACCGCACTCGCGAAACTAAAGCGAAGATTAAAGATGCAGTTATTGCCGCTGCTTCTGGTGCTAAATTGCGTCCATCTGCTATCGAAGATGCTGTAACTTATGCACAGTTGCAGATGACCGTCGACGAGAATGGCAATGTGGTTACGAAAGATGGGGCTGGTGTAACTCCTTATCTGACTCCGGCGGATTGGCTGAACGAAATCCTTCCGAAACGTCCGCACTGGGTTGAAGGTTCTGCTGGTGGCGGTGCATCTGGTCCTGGCGCTGGCGGTCATCACGGTGAAGACCCGTACAGTCACGACGGTTGGAACATCTCTAAGCAGATGAATCTCTGGAAAACTAATCAATCTTTAGCTAAACGCTTAGCTGAAAAGAATGGCGTAGACCCTCTGAAGCCTGTACGTCCTGCTAAGAAATAAGTTGACATCCCGACGTCCCTGATGTTAAGTTTCAACACATCAGGGACACGGGTTCCTAAACAGCCTTCCACGGGGAAAGGCTACCAACAGTAAACAAATCAATCCTTTTCCTGGAGACAAGTATGTCTAAATCTAAAATTATTCTACCATTTGGTCGTGGTGAAACTGACCTGACTCGTTTGAAGGATGTCATTGTCCCTGAGATCTTCACTGGTTATGTGCAGACGCAGACTGCTGAACTTTCTGCTCTGATTCAATCCGGTGCGGTTGTAATGGACGAGCGTTTATCTGCTAACCTTGCTGGTGCAGGTCTGACTTTTAACGAGCCGTTCTATAACGACCTGAAAGATGAAGACGAAGATATCGCGGTTGATAAAGGCGATCCGTCCAAACCGTCAAACATCACTACCGGATCTGAAGTTCAGGTTCGTATGAGCCGTTCGAAATCCTGGGGTTCTGCGGATCTGGTATCAGCTTTGATTGGTAACGACCCAATGACCGCTATCGGTAACCGCGTGTCTGCGTGGTGGGTTCGCCGTCTGCAAGCTGCATACATCGCAACCTGGAAAGGCGTATTTGCTAATGCGAAGAAATCCCATAACGATGATCTGACGTTCGATATTTCCGGTTCTTCATTTGTAAACAACCAGACCAACTTTACCGCGTCTAACTTCATCAACGCAACTGCAACGATGGGTGATGCTGCTCGTGGTCTGACCATGATTATGGTGCACTCTACCGTTCGTAACCGTATGCGTCAGCTGAACCTGATCGACTTCATTCCGGATGCTCGCGGTGAAACTCAGTTTGAGTATTATCAGGGCCTGCGTATTATCGAAGACGACTCCATGCCACACGATCCGTCTACTGGTGTGTTTGAAAGCTGGCTGTTCGGCCCGGGCGCAACTGCAATGGGTGCTGGATCACCGAAAGTTCCGACCGCTGTGGTGCGTGACGAAGCCGCTAACCAAGGCGCTGGTGAAGAAGTTCTTCACAACCGTGTTGAATGGATTCTGCATCCGGTTGGCCATGCTTGGGCTGCTGCTCAAACTGCTAAAGGTGGTCCGTCTAACGCTGCTACCACTAACAACCTGGCCCATGAAGATTCCTGGCGTCGTGCGTTCCCTGAGCGCAAGCAGCTTAAAGTTGCACGCCTGATTACTCGTGAGTATCAGGGTTCCTAAGGCTTCACTCAACGCCGCGCTGTAGTATTTTGGGGACATCTTATGTCCCCTCTTTTTTAGGAGAACAACCATGCGTTATCAACGTTATGAGCGACATGACTTGATGGAAAAATCGTTGCAGGTGGAGCCAATTTCGATTACTCTCGATCCTGCTACGATTGACACCACAACTTCAGAAGTAAAAACGGTTACTGTTAAAATAAACTTTGTCCCAGGCGGAACTACAAACAAAGCGTATAGCGCGTCAGTTGACGGTTCCTCTGCTACAATTAAAGACAACGGGGACGGTACAATTACTGTGACCACAACCGAAAGCAGTGGTACTTCAAACTTGACAGTAACGTCCAAGGCAAAGGATAGTGTTACTGGTACATGTGTTATTAATGTGACCTAAAAATAAGGATTAAACAATGAAGACATTAATTGAAGCATTGTTAGAACTTGATCCGGAAAACCCGAATCATTGGACCAGCGATGGCTTACCTAAAGTAGACGCTCTGCGTTTCGCTACCGCTAACCCGTCTTTAACCCGCGACGATATTACGACTGCTGCCCCTCTATTCACCCGCGACAACCGCGTGCTGGAAGAGCCCGAGCCTGTGGAACCCGTTAAATCTGCTGATCCAGTTTTACATGAAGCAGTTAAACAGGAGAAAGCTCATGAAGAACAAAAGAAAGTCGCGGTTGCAACGATGCAAATCGAAGTTAAGATTAGCGAAGCACTGCGTGCTCTTCTGGAGCCGGAAAAAATCGGTGACACTTCCAGCCTAAGCGATGAAGAGCTGAAAGCGAAGCGTGAAAAGCTTAGCAATGTGGTTAAAGAGATTGCCCACACTAAGCACGCGCTGGAGCTTGCTATTGCCGACGTTCAAGCGGATCTGGATAAGATTATTATTGAACAGGAATCGCGTCGTCCTAAATCCGGTCTTACTGCAACTCAGATGTTCCTGGAAGCGCAGAAAAACCGTAAGCCAGAAGACATGCTTTCTGACCACCGATTCCAGAACCCGATTGACGATCCGGTCGCTCGAATGGTTGCGCGTAACATGATACGTCGAGGTTAACAATGGAAATGAGCCATAGACAATATGTATTGTGGCTCCTCCGACGTAATAGAAAACGGCGTCAAGAAGACGCCGTTTCTGTTCCTGAAGAAGAGCTTCCACCACTTATTCCTACAACAATCGCAATGAGGAAAAAAGATGGAAATTCCGCTGATAGTTGAAGATGGGTCTGGTGTACAGGACGCTAACAGTTATGTCACCATTGAACAAGCTCGTATGTATGCAGCTATGCGAGGTATTGTTCTTCCAAGTGATGATGAAGATCTAAAGACAAAAATCTTCGACGCTATGGATTTTGTAGAAGGGTACGGACAGCGCTTTAAGGGTTATAAAATTGACCCACAGCAACCGCTAAATTGGCCACGCTACGGTGTTTTTGTGGATGGGTTCGAGCTACCCCAAAGCCCCTTACCAAAAGCGCTTATAAACGCGGTTTGTCAGCTTACAGCGGACTCCGCAACTGGTGGCCCTCTTAATGGTAAAACTACAGCATATGCAGTCAAGAGAACTAAAGTTGAAGGTCTTGAGATTGAATATGCGACTGGTAGTACCGCACAATCCGGTCCAGCAAAAACTTACGATAAAGCTATGACGTTTTTGTCACCTTTGCTGGGTTATCACACTGGGAACAGATTAATAAGGTGATTTATGGGCTTTCCTTACGAACAGTTAGTTGAAGCTGCTAGACAGATGATTGACGATGCGGGTGTTAATTGTACGCTTGTGGTTATGGAACAAGGGGAAGGTCAAGACGAATGGGATGATCCAAACGTTGAAAAACGTTACCCATTTATTGGAGCTTTCCTTTCACCGAAGGAAAAGATGATTGGTGGTAGTTTGGTTTCTGCTGGTGAATTGAAAGTATTAACTTATCCAATGACACCTCCATTAACTCGCGATAAAGCGATGACTGCTCGCATCGAACGCATGTCACCGGATGGTGAACTGGAAGTATGGACAATTAACGAGTTTGTTGATACCAGACCAGCTAATGTTTCTGTTCTTTATACATTTAAGGTAACGCGATAATGGGATTCGGGGCGGCTATTCGACGTGCAAGTCAAAAGGTACTTGTTCAGACTGGAGAACAAGCTAAAAAGGTTGTTGTCAAGTTTACAGAAAATGTAATTGAGGACACACCTGTTAAGACCGGGCGCACTAAAGGAGGCTGGAGGTCAACAGTTGGATCGCCTTACAACACGGAAACTATCCGCCTCGATCCTACTGGCGAATTAGCTAAAGCGGAAGCTAGAGTTGTTGTTCGACAGCTACCAGATAATAAAGACTGGACTTTCTATTTTAGCAATTTGACTCCCTACGCTTCAAAACTTGAATATCTTGGATGGTCGCAGCAAGCGCCAAATGGTATGGTACGTATTAACGTTGCGAAGCTGCCAATGCTAATACGTCAAGCTATTGTAGAAGGAAAACTATAATGCTGGGATATGATTATATTAATGACGCATTTAATAAAATGCTTCGTGAAGCGGTTGGACCGGATATTGGTATAGCTTGGAAGAATAAGAAGTTTACACCTAAAGCCAACCAGATGTGGTTAAAGGCAATTAATGCGCCCGCTTCAACTTATGCAGCAACTCTAGGTGATAACGGTCTGAATGAAATTCCAGGCTTCTATCAAATTACAGTATACAGTCCTTTAAACACCGGAACGTCTAAACAGAATCAAATCTTGGATTCTATTCGGAAAAAGTTTAAACTGGGCTTGCGTATCCCGTGCCCGGATGACCACACGTTACGGATTGTCAGTTTAGACTTTTCGCAGGGTGGACAAACTTCGCTGAACGATTTTACCAAAGGCGGGGTTGAAGATAACTGGGACGTTAACTTTATCACAATCTATTGGTCGGCTCGTGAGCCGAGGTAAGAGAGGAACTAAATATGGCTACAGGTTCACGTTATTCGTGTTACTACGTCAAAGAAGATGTAAGCAACACAACTCCAGCGAACGCAAAGTTTACCCCGTTTCGTGTAACGAGCTCCGGTCTGGATATCAATATTGCAACGCTGGAATCTGAAGAGCTGCGTGACGATGCTGAAACCGCAGACTTCCGTCTTGGTGCACGTAGTGTTGAAGGTACTGTAACTGGCGAAATGTCCTTTGGTACATTTGACGATCTTATTGCTGCTGCACTTCGTGGGGAATGGCAAGACAACGTCCTCAAAGGCGGCATTGTGCGTCAATCGTTTACTTTTGTAGACTATAACGCAGATCTCCCGTCAGGTAAATATACAATTTATCGCGGATGTGAAGTTAACAGCATGACGTTCTCACTTTCTGCGGAAAACATGACCACAGTAGAGTTTGGCATTGTTGGACGTTCAATGGAAATTGCGGAATCTCTTCCGTCCGGTGCAACTATTAAAGACCGCACCACTACATCTCCTATGGACGGCTTCTCCGGTCGCTTGCTGGAAAACGACGAAGAAATCAGTGTTATTACGGAAATCGGTCTTACTGTTGAAAACGATATTGCTCCGCGCTTTGTTGTTGGATCGAAGTTCTCCATTGAACCGTCTGCTGGTCGTCGTGCTGTAACTGGTACAGCTAACGTATACTTCCTGGATAACAAGCTGCGTATGAAGTATCTGGACGAAGTGGAAACATCAATCAAGTTCGACCTGATTGATCCTACTGATCCGGAACAAAAATACACAGTTGAAATTCCGCGCGTGAAGTTTACCGAAGCTCCACGTCCTATTGACGGCGAAGGTGATATCATGCTTAATATGGGCTATCGCGGTTTGCTGGACCCAACAACCGCAAGTTCCATCAAAATTACCCGCGTTCTAGCGGCAGCATAATATCAAGGATAAGTAATGACCGACACCAAAAAAGCCAAACAAGCTGTATCTAAAAGCTTTCGCGATTTCAAAACTGTAAGTCGTGCTAACGACCCGGCCAACACCAAACCATTAGATGTGGTTATTCCTGGTGTTGGTAATACAGGTGAAAAGCTGTATATCCGTAGCCGTTACTGCACAGAATATCGCGAGGCTGAACTGAAAGCACAACGTCAATTGTTAGCACTCATGCAGGGTAACGACGGTGAAGTAACGGACAACATGAAGGAAGATATTCTTACCCGCTCGTTAGCTAACCTTGTTGCAGGTTGGACGTTTGAAGAGCCGCCGACTATTGATAATGTGTTTGAGTTCTTAACAGAGAACCCAACGGTTCGTGAAGACATTAACGTATTTGCCGCTAAAGATAGTAATTTTTTCTAAAAGCGCGCAGACAGTTAATTGATAAGAAGATCCTCCAATGGGAACTAAATAGCAAAGTCCCCGGCGGGGGATCTTCTTTATTATCGCAACTACAAAAGGTTGAAGAACAGTCTGGTAAGACGCCTCAAAAACTTAAAGACTATCGGGAAAAGGAAATACCCGTTTGTTTTGAGTACCTTTCTAACTTGTTTGATGATTTTTACACAGGAGGTGATTTTAGTTATACGGAGTTGCATAACTATCAGATAACTATGCGATTAAGCTTACAGCCGTACGAATGCGAAATACTACGGCAGCTATGGCTTGAAAAGCGCGTGTCTGAAGCTGAACAAAATGCTAAACTCATGGAAAGTCAAATGCAAAATCAGAATAAAGGTAGAAGGAAAAGGAGAAGATAATGGCTGAAACTGCTTCGCTAGTAATCAAAGTTGACGCGAAAGGGATTAGCACAGCGGACTCCATGCTGCGTAACCTTGCGCGTACAGGTGACACAGCGGAGCGTTCCGCTCAACGTGTCACTTCAAGCTATAAAACATTATCCAATACGTCAAACGAGCTTGCAACTGTCACAGGTCGTTTGGATGCTGCAATTGTAGGTATGATCAGCGTTGACACAATCAACCGTGTTATTTCGCTATCAGACTCCTGGACTATCCTTACCAACAAACTTGAACTAGCTCGTATGGGTAACGAAACCGTTGCGGATTCTCAGCAACGTGTGTTTGATATTGCCCAGCGTTCCCGTACTAGCTTAGAAGCAACTGCAACTCTGTATTCCCGTCTTCAGCGTGCAATGAAGAATACGGGCATGACTGGGTTGGAGCTTGGACGCATTACAGAAACTATCAACAAAGCAATGATTGTTTCTGGTGCAACTTCCCATGAAGCAAGTGCTGCTCTTATTCAGTTTTCGCAAGCTATGGCTTCCGGTGTTCTTCGTGGTGACGAATTTAGATCGGTTGCAGAACAGGCTCCGCGTCTAACTCAAATTATGTCCGACGCGTTAGGCGTTACCATCGGGCAATTGCGTGAAATGGCTTACAGCGGCAAGCTAACCGCCGATGTGGTTATTAAATCTTTATCTGGTGCTGCTGATACCATTGATAAAGAATTTAGCCGCACTATGCCAACGTTCAACCAACAATGGACAATTGCAACAAACAACTTGACGAAATTTATGGGGGAATCCCAAAAGACTCAAGGTGCTGTTGCAGCATTAGGGCAAACATTTGTTGCGTTGTCTGAAAACTTAGGGACGGTTGTAACGGTAGGTTCAGCTTTAGCCACAGTGATTACCGCTCGTATCATTACAGCGATGCTCGCCAAGACTAAAGCGTCTATTGCTGCTGCAAAAGCATCACAGATGGAGGCTGCACAGACTGCGGCAACTACTGCGGTCATGCAAAGCTCCATTGGCGTTACTGCACAAAAGGCGGCTGCGGATCGTGCTGCGTCGCTCGCTGCGTTACAGGTTGCTCGCGGGTCATTAGCGGTTGCTAAGGGTACGGCAGCGGAAGCAGGTGCACGTCTTGCACTTATTAACGCTACCCGCGCACATTCCGCAGCAATTATGGCGGATGTACAAGCGCGACAGGCGCTCAATGCTGCGCTTAATGCAACCGTACCAGCAGCAAGTCGTGCTGCTACAGCAATGAGCTTAGTTCGCGGCGCTATGGGGTTAATTGGCGGTCCTGTTGGTGTAGCAATGCTGGCAGCGGGAGCTATTTACTCCTATAAAGCATCGCTGGAAGCTGGTCGTGCTGAAAATAATCAGTTTGCAGATAGTGTTGATACAGTCCGCGATAAATTGATGCAAATGACGGAAGCTCAGTTAGCTGCTAATGCTGTTAAAGCTAGAGCAATCCTTCCGGAACTGGAAGAGCAGTTGAAGCGTGAGCAAGCTTCACTAAAATCTGCAACGGAAACACAGAAGTTCTATGAAGCACAGTTAAAACGACGCGCAGCGTCTGGTCGTGATACTGCTAGTGCGGAAAAGAACTTACAGATTGCTACGGATAACGTCAAGCTAGCTGCCGAACGCGCGGAAGACGCACAACGTCGATACAACAATGTGCTCGAAATGACAAGCCCCGCTATAGAGAAGATAATCCCTCTAGCGCGTCAGCTTGCTGCTGATATGAAAGCAGTGCTCAATGTTAAATCCGGACCACTCATTGATGAGAAAGTCCTTGATCGTTTTAAAGGCCAATTAGGTGACGTTAACCGTGAGATTGATGTAAACACTGTTAAAGGTTCTGGTAACGCTCGCCAGGCTGCGATCCTTAGTGGGCTGTATCAAACTTTGGGCAAGGATGCGGATACATACGGAAGTCTTATTCGCAAAGTAGCTATGGGGCAGGATGTTAGCTCAGAGGCAACAAGCGAATCGTCTAAAGAACTTGTTAAATATGCTCAAGAGTTAGCAGAAGCTTATGGCAAAAACTATGATCTTGAGGAAGCGGAGAAAAATCGAACTAAAGCAACAAAAGACAGTATTAAAGCAGAACAACAGAACGCCAAAGTTATTGACGATTTACGCAACAAGCTCAACGAAGTAACCACAGGGGTTAAGGAAAACGCCAAAGCTAAGGCGCAAGCAGTAGCACTTAATAAGCTCAATGCATCTGCAACTGCTGCGGAAAGAGCAGAAGTTGTAAGTCTTGCTGGTGCAATTTATGATGCAGAAGAAGCTCAGAAGAAACTGGATGAACGCAAGAAGAATCGTAAATTTGCTCAAGGTCTGTTAGATGAAGGCATGACAGACTATGAAAAAATTGCGTATGAGCAGAACACTAAGATTGCTGAGCTTAATGCGAAACAACGAGCGGACGACTTAGCTTACTATCAGCTTTATGAAGATGCTAAAACCCAAGTGCTGAAAAAAGCAAGCATGGAAAGGGAGAATCTGGATAAAGTTCTTATGAACCGAATGATATCCTTTTCTCAGGAATCCTTGGGTATTATACTGTCGGGACTGGAAGAAGGTGTTAGTGAGCAAAACTTTATTTATAAAGCGATGTTTGCTGCACAGAAAGCAATGCAAATTCCATCAATATTGGCAAACACTGAAACCGCTGCATCTGCTGCCCTTGCATGGGGTACTCAGCAAGGTGGTGCAACGATGGGTGCAGCTATGGCTGGTATAGTGAAAGCTATGGGTTATGCGTCTGCTGCTACTGTGGGTGGCTTAGCAATCGCTGGTATGGCGCATGACGGTATTGATAATGTTCCGCGCGAAGGGACATGGTTGCTGGATAAAGGGGAACGTGTACTTAATGCTCCGTCTAATGACAAGTTAAACCGCTTCCTGGACAGTCAGAGTTCGCAACAAGGTGGCGTGAATATGTCCGGTGGTGTTAGCATTATTCAGTATATCACGGTGCAAGGGAACGGCGATGCAGCACTCACGCAAGCTATGCAACAAGCAGCTCGTGATGGTGCGGAGCAGGGATATAATAAAGTTCTTAGTGACTTTGCATCCCGAGGAACAATTCGTAGAACTGCAATGGGGTAATTTATGCTCACTTGGCCTGAAGAGCTTAGACCATCAGAAATGGAATGGTATCTGGTTTCAAACGCTGTAGAATTTACAAGCCCCTTCAATGGGGCTTCCCAAACTGTGTCCTATCCTGGATCACGTTGGGAAGCGACGCTAACATTTAGCAATTTAAACGACTGGCAGTCCAGAAAGCTAGAATCAACTTTAGCTAAACTTGATGGTAAAGCTGGTAGAATTATGTTAAAGGATTTTGGCCGCTGGGGACGTCCGCCAATGGGAACTCCTGTGGTTAATGGTGCTAACAATACGGGGACAACTTTATCCACTAAAGGTTGGACACCTGGCAGAAAGGTTTTATGGGAAGGCGATTACATTGCTGTAAACAATGAATTAAAATTAATAACAGAGGATGCTTGGAGCGATTCCTCTGGTAATGTTATTTTAAATATAGCGCCTATGTTAAGGAGCGTGCCTCCAAACGGTGCTAAGATTGAAACTCAAAAACCACAAGGTTCATTCCGATTAGCGGAAAACACTAACGGTGTTAAGCGCCAACCCGCTTTCAATAACTCCTTCACTTTAAAATTTTCGGAGGCGTTTTAATGTTATTCAGCCCGTTTAGCGATAGCTTACTTAGCGCAATGGAGCAACCAAATGTTGCGCTAGTGTTAGCTGCTGAAATAGATTTCCCTTCTGGTATAACTCGTGTGCATACTGGGACCGGAACGGTTATTATTAATGGACAGACTTTTCTCGGTGTAGGTACGCTAGGGGATGTTGGCTCTGTTACAGAAGAAAACAGCACAAGCTCAAGTACAATGTCCATGGCTCTTAGCGGTTTGGACATGAGCCTTGTAGGGGAAACTTTGAATGAAGAAGTAATTGGGCGTAACGTTATTTGTTATCTGGCTGTGATGAATGAGCAAGGGATTGTTACTGGTTCTAACGTATTATTTGAAGGATTTATCACAGATACAGCTTTACAGGCGGGTCAACAGAATGCATTAAGCTATGTTATTGCCAATGTATTTGAACGCTGGTCACAAGGTTTACCGGATCGCTATACGGATGAAAGTCAACAACGCTTACATCCGGGCGATCGCTTCTTTAGATATGTTGCACAAATGGCGGAACGTTCAATCTTTTGGGGGAGTAAAAAAGATGCGCCAGGATTCACGTATGAGTAAGCTGCCAGGCTGGCAAACACGTTTATTAACCACAGTAAGGGAGTTGTCATCGACTCCTTTTTCTTGGGGCGAAAACGATTGCTGCACGTTTGCGGCTAAATGTGTTGATGCGCAATACAACACAAATATTTATGAGCAAATAGCAGGTAAATATAGCACGGAGCTTGGAAGTAAACGGTTTTCAATTGAAAAGGTTGGAACATCTTATCTTCCAACCTTACTCGATGCTTACCTGAGCGAAAGGGTTGATAAGAACTTTGCACAAAGAGGAGATGTGGTTACATTTGAGGGAGCATTGGGCTTAACTGCTGGCATATTATGGACTGGATATGTGTGGGCTATGGGTCCAAACGGTGTGGAAACATTCCCGCTTAATAAGATTAAAATTACGGATATTTGGAGGGTCTAATGCCACCAGCAATAATTGGAGCAGCAATAGCTTTAGGTGCTTCCGCTGCCGCTGCGGCGGGATGGATTGCTACGGGCGTAGCTTTAGCTATTGGCATGGCTGCAACTGCGGCGGGTGCTCTTTTAACCAAGACACCTAATATGAATTTTAATGCTTATAAAGGTCAGCAAGAACGTAAACAGGTTTTAAGAGCAGCAGCAGCTTCGCGAACTGTTGTATACGGGACAACCGTAGCTTCGGGCGTTATGACATTTGCAGAGGAACAGCCTGGTGAACAAGATGAGGATGAGCTTCTGCATATGGCGCTGGTTGTGGCTTCGCATCCATTAGAAGGGATTGGCGATATTTGGCTTGGGGATGATCTTGTACAGACTTTCGAACATTATGTTACTTGGGAATTTCATAATGACCGTCAGACGGTAGACCCTTTCATGCTAAACAACTGTCCTTCATGGAAAGAAGATATGATTGGGAAAGGGATTGCCTGGCTTCGTATTAGTTTTAAGTTTAATGCAGAAAAATTCCCGTCCGGTTTACCAAATATTAAGCTACTTAAAAGAGGTCGTCGTGTATATGATCCTCGGTCTGGTTATACCATCTTTAGCGATAATGCTGCATTAGTAATACTGGATTACTTCCGCACGTATTTAAAGCGTAAAGACGAAGACATTAACTGGGACCAATTCAAAGAAGCTGCCAATATTTGCGATGAATATGTTAATAATGCAGATGGTTCTACAGAAAGACGCTACAAAATCAATGGCGAGTTTGAAGTAGACGAAGCCCCTGCTAAAATTCTGGATGCAATGTTGCAGGCTTGTGGCGGGGAACTAACCTATGTTGCTGGTAAGCATGGTTTGCTGGTAGGCGCATATTATGGTCCAGCAACAATGACTCTGGATGAAAGCTGTATTGCTGGTGATATTAAAATTGTTCCTGAGACTTCTTATAAGGAGCGAACTAACACCATCACAGGGACATTTATTGATCCGAAGCAAAATTATGTTGAAGCAGACTTCCCTCCAGTTGTGGTTACTGAATGGGTTGAAAAGGATGGCGGTGAAATAACACAGGACATGGATTTCCGATTTGTAACAAGTGAGTATCAAGCTCAACGCCTGTCTAATATTATCTTACGTCGTAAGCGTGTTGGACGTACAATTGAAATTCCTTGTAATATGAAGGGTTATAAGTTTCGCCCGGGAATGTATGTTAAAGTCACCATTACGCAGATTGGCATGAAGAATGTTGAAATGCGAGTTACTAAATGGTCTTTTAACCCTAAAGGTGGTGTTAACCTTACTTTACGTCAAGATTTCCTGGAGATGTGGGACGATGCTATTGGTAAGCCTATGGAGCGTCCAGATCTGGTTGATTTGCCAAGTGGTGGTATTGCGCAACCTCAAAACCTTCAGTATCAAGTATTGCAGATTAGCGATGTTGTGCAAGGTGTCTTGTCCTGGACCAACATGGGGCAAGTCGCATATAACCGCGTAGCAATAAGACAGGGTGGTGTAACTATTTGGACCGCACAAGTCCCTGGCCAAAGTGTTCGCGTCACTGGGTTGCTGCGTGGTGCGTATACTGCACACGTTCAAGCGGTATCGCACGGGGGAGCAATATCACCGGAGGCATATCTGGAGTTTAATATCCAAGCTCCTCCCCCTCCTTCTTCTGTAGAGGTTCAGAACGGTTATTTTTCTTTGACGCTTATACCAAAGATTGCAGAACTTACTAGCGTTAGCACGCAATTTGATTTCTGGACATCTGGTGAAACAAAATTACCGTCCGCTAATACCGATGTCGTTGAACGTGACGCAACTCGCGAAGGTATGGGTACTGTATGGCAGAAGAATAACTTACTCAATGACCACACTTACTATTGGTATGTAAGAACCATCAACGCCTTTGGCTCTTCTGCGTTTGTGGAAGTTGAAGCTCGTGTGTGGGCAGAAACTGCACAAATCATAGAAATTATGGATAAAGAGTTTCAAGAAACTGAAACTTTCAAAAACCTTATGGAGACTGTGCAAAAGGTTGATGATGGTGTAACGGAATTATCCAAAGTAGTGGAAGGTCAAGCTTCGAAAATTGACTCGGTTCAAACAAGTGTGGGTGATGTTGTTGTTACTGTGCAACAGCAATCCCAAGCGCTATCTGACCTTAATGGCAAACTTTCAGCGCAATGGGGTCAAAAAGTTCAGATTGACAATAATGGTAATAAATATGTCGCCGGTATGCAGCTAGGTATCGAAGGTAGCGGGGGTCAATTCCAGTCTTACTTTATGGTGAGCGCGGATAACTTTGCTATTTATAACCCTGTAGCTGGGGCTGCACAGCTTGCTTTTGCTATTAAGAATGGTCAATCTTTCTTAAGGGAGGCGTTTATTGAAGACGGGTCAATTAATAATGCTAAAATTGGTAACGTTATTCAATCCAATAACTGGAACGGTAACGATCAAGGATGGGCTATAGTTAAGGACGGCTGGGCGGTATTCAACAACGTTACCGTAAGAGGTACTGTTATTGCTAACGCTGGTCAGTTTGGCTTTAACGGGAATGGTGGTATTACAATCGACAGTAACGGTATTCGAGTACCATTATCGGGTGGAGGTGTAGTAGTAGTAGGGCGCTGGTGATTAGATGTTAAACGGGGCCCTGCGCCCCGTTTATTAATACATATTTGGTATAGCAATAGCGGGAGTAGGTATAATAATATTTCTTTCCGGAGGCCTTAAAGAAGGGGAATAAAAATTACCAATTACTTTGTTTCGCTCCGCTCTTACCTGATTATTGTACATATAAACTCCATTATACCGAACATGGTCATACCCGCCGTTATAAACGTTTTTCATACCGTAAAAAGCAAGCTGAATTAATCTGTTTCCTATATCTTGATTGCTACCAGATAAAACTAAAGTTCTGTCAAATAAGAAAGGTTTCCTCACTGTGGAAAATGTAACTTGTCCTATATTGTTTGTCATTGTGATACCATCTCCAGGTGTGGGCGGGGTGTTATTAAAAATAACAAGATCCATTGTAACACTAGCTGCAACATCGTCCCGACCTGTGTATGCGATATTTCGGACTATAATATTAGAACCGTCAAAACCAACGGACACATTGGGATCGCTCCATCTTGCAAATGGGATTCCCTGTACAGGAAGTTGTAAACTACCGTTCACCGTGACAGTGCCAGCGTACTGACAAGTCATTAATTTTGCATTATTCGAAATTGCTGTAAAATCCGTAGAGTTAGATACATATAAGCCCGTATTATAATTAGAGGCTGGTAACACCTCCATAATTGAGCCAGCCCATTGAGGTAGTTTTCCAGTATACCCAAAGGGGTTCCCACCATTTAGAATAACACCGGAGTTACCATTCCTTGAAATGGAAGAGATGTAGAAAGGGGAAGGGACAACTAGTCCTTGATCGTAAACTTCAATAATTTCAACAGGTCTGGTTGGTATTACAAAAAGCTCAGACCCGTTAGTAAGCGGGGTATCGATTACTAATCTTTGATCAGACTGACAACGCTGGTCAAAGTTAGCGCAAAAGGATAAGGCTCGCAATCCGGATGTTATTTGCATTGCAGGTCTGCCGTCATTGTAGTTTATATAAATACCCTCTGGCATAATTACTCCAACTATGTGGTTAAAGATGTTAAGCAATATTGTTTTATATTCTAATTTAATTTACCATATTTGTATGTCACGAGGCATCCATTAACTAATTAACTGTGCAAACAAGAGGTAACAAATGGCAACTCGTTTATATGGTATTCTGATGGATGGTTTAGGTAAACCAATTATCAATGCTACAGTTGCTCTTTTAGCAAAAGGGAACACAATTACCGTTCTTAATGGTAGCGAGGCTGTATTTCGTACAGACGGAGAAGGTGCTTATAATATAACTGTACAAGCAGGGCATTACAAAGTAATTATAGGACCGCAGGGTCTTGAGCCTTATAAAGCTGGTGAGATTGTTATTTATTCTGACAGCCCTGAAGGTTCATTGAATGGTTATTTAATCAACTGGGCACCAGAAGAACTGACTCCGGATGTTATCAAACAGGTCCAACAACTTGTAGCCAACTCCGAAGAATACGCTCTTCAAGCTGGACGTTCCGCTGCTGCTGCAAATGCAGATGCTACGGACGCTCGCAATAGTAAAACTGCCGCTGCTACCTCTGCAAGCCAAGCACTTACATATAAGAACGATTCCAAAACCAACGCAGATGCTGCTAAACAAGCCCAATCCGGTGCTGCTGGTTCTGCTAATACCGCAACACAAGCTGTAACCACAATACAGGGTCTTAAAACTGACGTCGAAAAGTTAAAAACAGACACTCAAACTATTAAAAATAGTGCTGTGTCCGAAACAACCGCGTTAAAAGACGCTGCCGCTGCTTCAGCAACGAAAGCAGCTAATAGTGCTACCGAAGCCGGAAAACAAGCAGGCAACGCGGGTACAAGCGCAACCAACGCTAAAACCGACGCAGATCGTGCAAAGACGGAGGCAGACCGCGCGGAAGCTGCTGCTAACAATGCCCCTGAAATTCAACCGTTACCTGATGTATGGATACCATTTAACGATTCACTGGATATGATTACGGGCTTTTCGCCATCATATAAAAAGATTGTTATTGGTGACGACGAAATTACATGGCCTGGAGATAAGATTGTCAAATTCAAACGCGCATCAACGGCAACATATATCAACAAATCTGGCGAACTGAAAACGGCGGAAA
>ERZ827194.207-NODE-207-length-59946-cov-11.1952_pt1 | contig 59946 bp, 52 predicted proteins | sample MGYA00519777_ERZ827194 | MGnify/ENA primary metagenome ERZ827194 (study PRJEB31778, sample SAMEA3449277) | human gut metagenome | biome: human gut; feature: human-associated habitat; material: faeces | place: United Kingdom | collected 2010/2012 ...
CCCGCCCATAGTCGCTCCACCCCCGGACCCCCGGAATTTACGGGGGCCCAATTCTGGCGGTTGTTGGGGCGCTGTCAGGCGCGGGAGGGATGACGACTGACCCCGCAACCGCGCCGCTACCGCTGTCGCTCTAAAATCAAGACGGCCTGGACAGCTGGACCAAAAGGGCGCGCCTGATCGCTCAGGTTCTAATCTCTGCTGGGGAAAATTGGCGGGCGGGTCCTCGGCATCGCGGATTGCATATCCCTCGCTTCGCCCAGCAGGGCAAGGCTCGCTCATTTCATCGCTCCGCCTCTCCAACGCAAACCCGCTTCGCTGGGCTTTGCGTTGGGGGCCGCCTGCGGCGGCCATTGTGGACGGATCGGCGTCCACCCGTCCCGCACCCTCTTCCACGACTGGTCGGAACCAGGCGCGGTTGTAAAATGGTGCAGGCCAAAATTTTGCACGGCACCAGGGCCCAGTGGCCCGGAAGGAATCATACCCGGAACCATATTTTGCGCGCCGGAACTTTTGCGGAAGGGCGTAGGGGTATCCCCCGTAAACGGGGGTCCGGGGGAGAACGAACTGGAGCCGGAGGGAACCTGTTCCCGACGGTGATGTGAGTCTCCCCCGGCGGCGTTTTGGTTCCTTTTTCGCCGCGGAAAAAGGAACTCGCCCAAAGGGCGAAACCCTCCGCGTGGAATGAAACCTGTCCCAAAACCGGCGGGCGGGTCAGGAGATCCGCCCGTCCTCCGGCTTTGCTGTTTTTTGCCTGAGATGTTGTAGGGGCGGCCCTATGTGGCCGCCCGCCGATTTCCCGCCGGGGAATGTTTCCCCTCCGTCCCGTAGGGGAGGGGCTTGCCCCTCCCGCCGTTTTTCGGAATTTTTTCGGTCAACGCTGGGGTTTCGCCCTTTGAGGCGGCGCGCCGGGTCGTCGCGCCCTACGGATGTCATTGTCCATGGAAGACGGGCGGCCACAGAGGGCCGCCCCTACGGCATTTCAGGAGGATCACAGCAGAACCGGACAAAGGGAGAAGCAAGATAACAAAAGGACGAAGCCCCGCACAGTTGGGACTCCGTCCTTTTCCATACTTATTGTGTCCGTTTGCGCTCCTTCATCCCCTGCTCGTACTCCCGCAGGGAGGCCAGCGCCTCCTTGGACATGGGGAGGATGACCAGGATATTGAAAATGGTCATCAGGCCAATGCCCACATCGCCCAGATCCCACACAAAGGTGTAGGTAGCCAGGCCGCCGACAAAGAGCATGATCAGTGCCAGGATCTTATACCCCGTCTGAGAGATCCAGTTATCCCCAAACAGGTACGCCACATTGGACCGGGCGTAGAACAGGATCCCGATGAAGGTGGAGAAGCTGAACAGCCAGAGGATCACCGCAATGAAGATCACGCCGAACTGTCCCAGGTGATACTCCATAGACGCCTGGAGCAGGCCCATGCCCTCCAGCCCCTGGATGTCCGCGGCGGGGGTGACCAGCATGATGAAGGCGGTGCAGCTGCAAATCACGATGGTATCAATAAACACGCCCAGCGCCTGGAGCAGGCCGGCCTTGGCAGGGTGGCTCACATCGGCGGCGGCGGCAGCGCAGGGGGCGGAGCCGGAGCCCGCCTCGTTGGAGAACAGGCCGCGCTTGACGCCCTGCATCAGCACCGCGCCAAACCCGCCCGCGACGACCTGACGGATCCCAAAGGCCTCCTCAAAGATACGCTGGAACACAGAGGGCAGCAGTGCGGCGTTCTTGATAAGCAGGAAAATGGTGATCAGGAAGTAACAGCCGGCCATGATGGGGACCAGCACATCCAGCACCTTGACACTGGCATTTTTCCGCAGCACAATGACGGCGGCCAGAGCCACCAACAGGACGGTGGAGTACAGAGGCGGGATATTGAAGGCGTTCTGGAAGGAGCTGGAGACCGAGTTGCTGATGACCTGGCTGATGCCGCACCAGCAGATCAGACCGGAGATGGCAAAGAGCACCGCGACCACAGAGTAGCGGCGGGGCTTGCCGCCCAGCTTCCGTTCAGCATATTGATGGATATAGTAGGCCGGGCCGCCCCGGTAGCCGCCGTACAGGGGATCCTTCTGCTTGTAGAGCTGGGACAGGGTCGCCTCGATAAAGGCGGTAGAGGACCCCAGCAGCGCGGAGATCCACATCCAGAATACCGCTCCGGCTCCGCCGGCGGAGATGGCCGCCACCACGCCCACCAGGTTCCCCATTCCCACCCGGGTGGCCGTGGAGACCACCAGAGCCTGGAGTCCGGAGATGGAGCCCAGATGGCTGTGGGAACGCTTTTCAACCGTCACACGGAGCATCTCCGGAAAGAGGCGCAGCGGCATGGCCCGGGTTCGGATGGTGAAATAGATCCCCGTTGGGATGAGTAGCAGCACCAGCAGAGAGACTCCCATGGAGTTCCCGCCGGGCAGGGGGATGGTGAAAAGATCCCCCCATAAAAAGTTGTATACGGCAGAAATAAGCTGTATGATCAGTTCCATTGTGTGCTCCTTTTCGGCGTAGTTTCAGCCGCAGCGGTCACTTTGGGCGGCCATAGCAGACGCCCCGGGGCAGACCACAGGGCGTTTCGTCCCCTTTATTATACAGATAAAAAATAGGAACGCAATAGGGTCAGGACAATCTTGTATACTTTTTTTGTTTAAAGCATTGAGGAGCGCCGCCCCGACATGAAGGCCGGCCCGCCGACATATACTGGGAACAATGAAATTGCAGGAGGACGATCTTTATGAGAGCATTTTTGATCCGCCGGAGCTCCATATCCCTCGCGATCTGCGGGATCGCGGCTGTGCTGATGTTCTATGTGGTCAACTACCCCGCCGCCGTGGACGCCTCGGCATCCGCGCGGCAGCTGCCGATCTACTGTGTCCAGCGGGACCAGAAGCTGGTATCCATCAGCTTTGACGCGGCATGGGGCAATGAGGACACACAAGACCTCATCGACATTCTGGATCGCTTTCAGGTCAAGGCCACCTTCTTTGTGGTGGGCGACTGGGTGGACAAATATCCGGAGTCGGTCAAGGCCCTCCACGACGCCGGGCACGAGGTGATGAACCACTCCAACACCCACGCCCACTATCCCCAGCTGTCTCCGCAGGAGGTGGTGGACGATCTGAATGCCTGCAACGACAAGATCGAGGCCGTCACCGGCGTGCGCCCCACCCTGGTGCGCCTGCCCTATGGGGACTACGATGACAACGCCATCCGCGCTGTGCGCTCCATCGGCATGGAGCCCATCCAGTGGGATGTGGACAGCCTGGACTGGAAGGAGCTCCCCGCCCAGGAGATCGCCCAGCGGGTCACTGGGAAGGTCCAGCCCGGCTCCATCGTCCTGTTCCATAACGCCGCCAAGCACACGCCGGAGGCCCTGCCCTCCATCCTGACCGCCCTCATTCAGGAGGGCTACACCTTTGTGCCCATTTCTCAGATCATTCTGGACGGGGAATACACCATTGACCACACCGGGCGGCAGTGCCCGGCATAACAGAGCGCCCCTCCGGCCTTCTCCGCCGGAGGGGCGCTCAACGCTGTGGAGGCCGGGGCGTTCCAGCGGTCAGCAGACCTGGATATACCCCTTCAGGAAGTCCGTCCGTTCGTCCTGCTCCACCGCTGTGAGCAGATACTGCGCCAGCAGGATGCCGGTGCGGCGCCGCTTCTGCACCTCCTTGACAGACTCCCACACGTCGCTGTGGTAGTCCCGGTCCACCTGCTCCCGGATCAGGAAAGTCAGAAATGTGCCGCCTGTGGATCTCTCCCAGCACAGATCCGGGCCGGAAGCCTCCGGAGGCATCACGATGCACCGGGTCTCTGTCCCGGACATATCCCTGGTATCGAAATACCGGACATACAATGTGGGGTCGCTGCTGTACCGGCGGAGCTTCTCCTGTTCATGGAAATCAAAACGGGCGATCTTCTCAAAGGGGACCTCTTCCGGCTGGTATGGCTCCCGCTGAAGGCGCAGGATCTCCTGCGTGTTGGCCATCTGTTTCTGGATCTGACCGCAGATCCGCTGGCAGGTGTCCAAGTGTCTCTGCATGTGTTCCTCCATTTGACGCAGGCCGCCCTGGTACTGCTCCAAATCAAAGCGGCGGAGCTGAAGGATCTTTTTTACTGGGACCCCTGAGCTGCGCAGAAAGATCACATCCGCGATTTCAGCCAGCTCTCTGGGGCCGTAGGCACGGTAGCGGTTCGCCCCCTTGCAGGGAGAAATCAGCCCCTCCTGTTCCCAGAAACGGATCGTTGCCGCGGGTACCTCTAACAGTCTGGACACCTCTCCAATGGAAAAAATATCCTCCATTTTGGACCTCCAAAGAACTTTTTCGCCATTTTATCACATTTTCGCTTGACATTCAAGTTACTTGAAGGTATATCATAAATGAGTCTGACCACGGAGCTGGGGACGGAGTCAAATTTTGACAGACGTTGACCGGCTCCGAATGTGCGTTTGTTGGAAATTTGGAGAAATGAGGAGATGGCTATGGCAAACACTGAGAAAAAAGAAAAGAAGAAATTTCAATTCAAAATGCCTCACACCTATGTGATCCTGATCTCGATCATGGTGCTGATGCTGGTCCTGACCCACATCATCCCCGCCGGCGAGTATGACCGTGTGGAGGATCCGGTCTCTGGCAAGATGGTCGTCGTGGCCGACTCCTATCATGAGATCGATGTAGAGGCCCCGGGCATTTTTGACCTGTTCCTGGCCCTTCAGGAGGGCTATGTGGACGCGGCCGACATCATGTTCCTGATCATCTTCGCGTATGGCTTCGTCTATGTGCTGACCAAGAACGGAACGATGGACGCAGCTCTGGGAACGATGGTGCGGAAGATCGGCTCCCGGGTCTCCCTGCTGATTCCCATCACCATGCTGGTGCTGGGAATCCTGGGCTCCACCATGGGTATTTATGAGGAGGTCTACGGCCTATTCCCGGTCTTTGTCGGAATTTTCATGGCCCTGGGCTATGACGCCATCGTGGGCGGCGCCATCATCTTCCTGGGCGTCTCCATCGGCTATGCCGCCGGAACCACCAACCCCTATAACATTGCGGTGGCTCAGGACGTGGCCGGTGTGGAGCTTTACTCCGGCATGGAGTTTCGCTGGGTGATCTTCATCGCCTTTGAGGCGCTGGCTATCTTCTACGTCATGCGCTATGCCCACCGGGTCAAGGCGGATCCCTCCCGCTCCCTGCTGAAGGGGATCGCCGTGGACAGCGTGGAGATGAAGGGCATCAACAGCCTGGACGAGGTCAAGATGACCACCCGCCAGAAGCTGTGTCTGCTGGAGTTCTTCGGCGTCATCGGCTTTTTGACCTACTCCGTTCTGGAGCTGGGCTGGTACGTCAATGAGATCGCCGCTCTGTTCCTGATGGCCATGGTGATCGCCGGCATCATCAGCGGCTACTCCGCCACTGAGATCTGCAAGACCTTTATCGAGTCCACCAAGTCCATGGTGTCCTCCATGCTGATCGTGGGCTTCACCCGCGGAATCCTGATCCTGATGAAGCAGGGCTGCATCACCGACACCATCGTGTACGGCCTGGTGACCGTGCTGGACGGCGCCAGCAAGTATGTTGCCGCCTACGGGATGCTGTTCCTCCAGAACATCATCAAGTTCTTCATCAACGGATCCACCAGCCAGGCCACCATCACTATGCCCATCATGGCGCCCACCGCGGAGTTGGTCGGACTGAGCAAGCAGATCGCGGTGCTGGCCTATCAGTTCGGCAACGGCTTTGCCGACTGCTTCTGGCCCACCTCCTGCGCGCTGTGCTGCGGCCTGATGGGCGGCGTGCCGCTGAACAAGTGGTACCGCTTCGTCACCCCGCTGTTCCTGATGATGCTGGCCCTGGAGTTTGTATTCATGACCATCGCCGTCTGGATCGGCTATTAAAAGATGCTTTTGCCCCCGTTCCGGGGTAAAATAAAACATACTGGCAATAAGGATATGGAAGGTTGACTTCTGTATCCTTATTGCCCTATCCACCGAAAGTAAGAAAGGGGATCTGAACATGATCGTAAAGCATGGTAATGTGCTGCTGTTTGAGGAGGGCGGCTTCGTCCTGCAGGACATCCGCGTGGAGAATGGAAAAATCAAGGAGATCGCTCCGGAGCTCCAGGCCGCCGAGGGCGAGGAGGTCTTTGACGCCGCCGGGAAATATGTCACCCCCGGCATGATCGACGCCCACAGCCACATCTGCATCAGCGAAGAGGGCATGGGCAGCATCGGCGACGACTGCTGTGACTACTCCGGCGCTCTGACCCCGGAGCTGGAGGTGCTGGACGGCATCTACCCCTTTGACCGGGCGGTGATTGACTCCGTCCGGGCCGGCGTCACCGCCGCCTGCGTCTGCCCCGGCAGCGACGGCGTGGTGGGCGGCGTCGCCTCCACCATCACCCTGAACGGCACGGTAGCCGACGAGATGCTCCTGCGGCGCTACACCGCCATGAAGTGCAGCGTGGGCGAGAACCCCAAGACCGCCAAGCACGGCTTTGAGTCCCGCATGGGCGTGGCCTATCACCTGCGCAAATGCCTGGAGGACGCCATCGAGTACCGCCACGACAAGGAAGAGGCAGAGAAGAGCGGCAGCTGGTTCAAGCGGGACCTCGGCATGGAAAATATGCTGAAGGTGCTGAATAAGGAGATGCCCATCCATATGCACGCCCACCGCTCCGATGACATCTGCACGGCCATCCGCATTGCCCAGGAGTATGACGTGGACCTGGTCCTGGTCCACTGCACCGACGGGATCGCCATCGCCGACTATCTGGCCAAGTTCCCCTATCCGGTGATCGTGGGCCCCGGTATGACCCCCCGTTCCAAGCACGAGACCTGGAACAAGACCTATGAGACCGCCGGCGTGCTCAGCCGCGCTGGACTGAAGGTGTGCATCACCGCCGACCACGACGTCACCCCCCTGTACTATCTGCCGGTCTACGCCGCGCTGTCCGTGCGGGACGGTATGGACGAGCTGGAGGGGCTGAAGGCGGTCACCATCAATCCGGCCGAGGTGCTGGGCATCGATGACCGGAAGGGCAGCCTGACGGCGGGCAAGGACGCCGACATCGTTGTGTGGGATCAGCACCCCTTCGCCTATCAGGCCCATGTGGAGCAGGTCTTCCTGTCCGGAAAGGCCATGTGCTGATCGATTCTAATATTCCGCTTTAGGAAGGGAGCAACAGGTCATGCGCCGATGGAAAGAAAAGCTCTCCAAGATCAAAATGCCGCATACCTATGTGATCCTCACGATCATCCTGCTGGTGGTGGTCGCTCTGTGCTATCTGATCCCCGCCGGGGAGTATGTGCGTGAGTTCGATCCGGTCAGCGGGAAAACGGTGGTCATTCCCGATTCCTTCCACTTTACCGAGGGGAAGAAACCGGGGCTGTTCGACATCTTTTTGTCCCTCCAGCGGGGGTATGTGGACGCGGCAGACATCCTGTTCCTGATCGTATTCGCCTATGGCTACGTCTATATCCTCACAAAAAACGGGACTTTGAGCGGCGCGATCCATGTGCTGATCCGGAAGATGAAGGGGAGGACCCATCTGCTGATCCCGGTGTTTATGCTGCTGTTCGGCGTGCTGGGATCGACTCTTGGGATCTTTGAGGAGACCTATGGCCTGGTATCCGTGTTTGTGGGAATGGGACTGGCCCTGGGGTACGATCCCCTTGTTGGCGGGGCGGTGGTCTATGTCGGTGTGGCCACCGGCTTTGCCGCCGCCACCACCAACCCCTTCTCTGTGGGGATCGCCCAGAGCATCGCGGAGGTCCCCATCAACTCCGGGATCCTCTACCGTCTGGTGATCTTTTTGGTGTTCCAGGGGACAGCGATCTGGTATGTGATGCGCTATGCCAAAAAGGTCAAGGAGCACCCGGAGCAATCCGTGATGTACGGCGTGCCCATGGAGTTCACTCCGCCGGATGTGAGCGAGGCGGGCAGCGTCTTTACCCTGCGGCAGAAGCTGTGCTTGCTGCTGTTCCTGGTCACCATCGGGATGCTGCTGTTCGGCACCATCCGGCTTGGGTGGTATATCAACGAGATCGCGGCGATGTTCCTGATGATGGCGGTAGTCTCCGGCCTGGTGGGGGGCTACTCCGCCACAGAGATCTGTGACACCTTTATTGAGTCCACAAAATCTGTGGTATCCTCCATCCTGGTGATTGGGTTCACTCGGGGGATCCTGCTGACGATGAAGGACGCCATGATCTCGGATACCGTGGTCTACGGCCTGTCCCAGCTGCTCAGCTCCTCCAACAAGATGCTCTCGGCAGTTGGGATGCTGTTCCTCCAAAATGTGATCAATTTCTTTATCACCGGGTCCTCCAGTCAGGCCACCATCACCATGCCCATCATGACTCCGGTGGCGGATATTGTGGGCGTGAGCCGCCAGACCGCCGTGCTGGCCTATTGCTTCGGCGACGGATTCTCCGATATGTTCTGGCCCACCGCCTGTACGCTGAACTGCGGCCTGATGGGGGTGCCCCTGGACAGGTGGTACCGGTTTATGGCCCCTCTGTTTCTGATCATGATGGCGCTTCAGACCTTCTTTATCGCCCTGTCCGTATTCGTCTATCCCTGAGTCCCCGCCGGACAGGCTCAGCAGAATACAGAAACCCCGCCGGTCCTGAGTCAGGACCGGCGGGGTTTGCTTATGCTGGGACGATCCAGTCAGAAAACATCAGAAACCGGGACGGATGTCAACCACATCCGTCCCGGTTTTTCATCAGTCCTTCTCCACATCCATGACCAGGCCGACGCGGCGGGCATGGCGGCCGCCCTCAAACTGGGTGTCCAGGAACACATCCACGATGCGCTCTGCCATATTGGGGCCGATGACGCCCGCCCCCATGGCCAGCATATTGGCGTCATTGTGGCGGCGGGTCATCTCCGCGCAGAGGGGGTCGCTGCACAGGGCACAGCGGATCCCGTTCACTTTGTTGGCTGTGATGGAGACCCCGATGCCGGTGGTGCAGATCACGATGCCCTTCTCACAGCGGCCATCGGCCACGGCCACAGCCGCCGCTTTGGCAAAGATGGGGTAGTCACAGCTCTCCTGGCTGTCACAGCCGCAGTCCAGAACGTTGATGCCCTTGGCGGTGAGATATGCCTTGATATGCTCCTTGAGGCGGTAACCGCCGTGGTCTGAAGCGATAGAGATCATATTGCAAATTCCTCCTCCGCGGGGCGCGCCGGATGCAGAATGGCGGGCCCGCGCCGTTTTCATAATAGGTTCCGTGCCCCTATTGTATTTCATTTTTCAGGATTTGGCAAGGGGAAAGGCGGTTTTTGCCTGGAAAAGGCCGCTCCTCAGGAGCGGCCTTTTGTGGGGGAGATCAGAGGCGGGTGGGAACGTGCCAGATGTCCTGGGCATAGTCGCGGATGGAGCGGTCCGCGGCGAAGATGCCGGAGCGGGCGATGTTGATGAGTGACATCTGGTTCCAGCGCTTGCGGTCGGCGTAGGTCTCCAGGGCGCGGCGGTGGGCCTGGCAGTAGCTGTCGAAGTCAGCCAGCAGCAGGTACTCGTCGGCGGGACTGCCGCCCGCTCCGCGCAGCAGGCGGGCGGTGAGGTCGGAGTAGTCCACCTGATCGGAGAAGCCCGCGGAGATCTGGTCGATGACCCGGCGGAGCGCGCCGTTTCCGTTGTAGTAGTCCATGGGGCGGTAGCCGCGGGACTTCAGCTCCTGCACCTGGCCGGCGGTGAGGCCGAAGAGGAAGATGTTCTCATCCCCCAGCTGCTGGTGCATCTCCACGTTGGCGCCGTCCAGGGTGCCGATGGTCAGAGCGCCGTTCATCATAAACTTCATGTTGCCGGTGCCGCTGGCCTCCTTGCCGGCGGTGGAGATCTGCTCGCTGAGCTCGCTGGCGGGCATGAGGCGCTCGGCCAGAGAGACCCGGTAGTTCTCCAAAAAGACCACCTGGAGCTTATCCTTGCAGATCGGATCGGCGGCGATCTGGGCGGCGAGGGAGTTGATGAGCTGGATGATCTTTTTGGCCACATGGTAGCCGGGGGCCGCCTTCGCCCCAAAGAGGAAGGTCTGGGGCGTAAAATCCATATTGGGGTTATCCCGCAGCTGATCATACAGGTGGATGATGTGCAGGACATTGAGCAGCTGGCGCTTGTACTCATGGAGGCGCTTCACCTGGACGTCAAAAATGGCGTCGGTGTTCAGCACCACTCCGGTCTCCCGGGCCACATAGGCGGCGAAGCGGCGCTTGTTCTCCCGCTTGATGGCCTCCAGGCGGTCCAGCACGGAGGAGTCGTTCTGATACTTCTCCAGGCCGCGGATGGCCTCGGGGTGGAGCAGATAGTCGTCCCCGCCGGTACACTCCCGCACCAGCGCGTCCAGCTTGGGGTTGATCTGGGAGAGCCAGCGGCGGTGATCCACGCCGTTGGTGACGTTCTTGAACTGCTCGGGACGCATGGTATAAGCGTCGTGGAACACATCCTGCTTCAGAATATCCGAGTGGAGGGCGGAGACGCCGTTGACGGCGTAGCAGGCGCAGACGCACAGGTTGGCCATCCGGACCTCGCCGCCCCAGATGATGGCCATTTTGGACACCTTCTCCTGGTCGCCGGGGAAGCGCTCCTCCAGCTGGCGCTGGTAGCGGGCGGCGATCTCCTTCAGGATCTGCCAGATCCGGGGCAGAAGGCTCTCGATCAGGCCCTGGGGCCAGCGCTCCAGAGCCTCGGCCAGGACAGTGTGGTTGGTATAAGCCACCGACTTGGTGACGATATTCCAGGCGTCGTTCCAGCTGTACCCCTCCACATCCATCAGGATGCGCATCAGCTCGGGGATGACCAGGGTGGGATGGGTGTCGTTGATCTGGAGGACGTGCTTCTCGTGGAAGTTGCGCAGGGTGCCATACTGGGCGCGGTGCTTGCGCACGATGGACTGGACGGTGGCGGAGACAAAGAAATACTGCTGCTTCAGGCGCAGAGACTTGCCCTCGTAGTGGTTGTCATCGGGATAGAGCACCTTGGCGATGACCTCGGCCATGGCCTGCTGCTCCACCGCCTTGAGGTACTCGCCCTTGGAGTAATAGGACATATCCACAGGGACGGGGCTCTTGGCGTCCCAGAGGCGCAGGGTGTTGGTGTGCTTGGTCTGATAGCCGGCGATCTCCATATCCCGGGGGATGGCCAGCACCGTGGTGTAGCCCACGTGCTCCGGGTGGTTCACTCCGCGCTCGTCCCAGTGGTCTACCACACGGCCGCCGAAGCGGACCTCCTCGGTCTCATCCATCTTGGGGATGAGCCAGGCGTCGCCCAGGCCCAGCCAGTTGTCGGCCTGCTCTACCTGGCGGCCCTCCACGATCTTCTGCTTAAAGATGCCCAGCTCATAGCAGATGGTATAGCCGGTGGCCGGGATCTCCAGGGTGGTCATGGAATCCAGATAGCAGGCGGCCAGACGGCCCAGACCGCCGTTGCCCAGACCGGCGTCAGGCTCCTTCTCAAAGAGGTCGGAGGCGGAGTAGCCCAGGTCCTCCAGCGCCTCCTTCAGGGTATCCAGCAGGCCGAGATTGTAGGCGTTCTTCTCCAGAGAGCGGCCCATGAGGAACTCCATGGACAGGTAGTGGACCTGCCGCTGCTGGTCCTCCCAGACCCGGTTCCCGGTCTCCATCTGGTGGGCGGACATGATGTCCCGCAGCACCAGGGCGCAGGCCTTGAAGATGTGGTTGGGACCGGCGTCCTCCACGTCGCGCCCGAAGTTGCGGTGGAGTTTTCCGACTATCATTTCGGTAAGCTGGGCTTTACTGTATTCAGCCATTTTTGTGCCCCCGTTTCATTCTTCATAATTATAAAATGACAAAATAGGGGACCCGGAACAGAAATCCAAACTGTCTCCCGGCCCCGTCTGCTATTGTACCAGATTTCCCCTGAAGCGTCAATGCGAAGAACAGAGCAAGGGGGAGTCATCTCCACGGTTTTCCCCACTTTTTCGTTCTGTTTTTTGGCTCAAATGGGGAAAAACCGCCGGAACAGAACAAAGGCCCGAGTTCCGGCTCCGGCCCGCGTAAAAGTCCTTTCTCCGGTCTGTTTTCCAAAAAAGGGAGCCCTCCGCCTGACGCGGAGGGCTCTGCGGCGGAGGGACCGTTCGGACTCAGCCGGAAATACGCTGATAGATATCCAGATACTCCTGGGCGGAATGGTCCCAGCTGAAGTCGGCGGTCATGCCGGCCTTCTGGAGGCCGCGCCAGGCCTCCTTGTCGTTGTAGTAGAGGTCCACTGCCTCCCGGATGACCCAGAGCATATCCCCGGCATTGATGTCGGAGAAGGTGAAGCCCCGGCCCTCGCCGGTATACTTGTTATAGGGCAGGACGGTGTCCTTCAGTCCGCCGGTCTCACGGACGATGGGGACCGTGCCGAAACGCATGGCGATCATCTGGCTCAGACCACATGGCTCGCTGATGGAGGGCATGAGGAACAGGTCCGCGCCGGCGTAGATCATATTGGACAGGGGGCCGGAGTAGGTGATCTGGGCGGAGAAGCGGCCCGGATACTGCCGCTGGGCGTTTTGGAACGCCTCCTCATACTGCCAGTCCCCGGTGCCCAGCACCACCATCTGCACATCCAGCTCCATGATCTGATGGAGGACGTCCGTGACCAGGGAGAAGCCCTTGTGTCCCACCAGACGGGAGACGCAGGCGATGATGGGGGCGGACTCGTCCTCCCGCAGGCCCAGCTTCCGCTGGAGGGCCAGCTTACAGGCGGTCTTGCCCTTGGCAGGAGCCGCGGGGGTGAAGTTGGCGGCCAGGCCGGGCATGGCCGCAGGATCGTACAGGGCCATATCGATGCCGTTCAGGATCCCCTGGAGCTTGCCGCTCTGCTGGTTGATGACGCCGTCCATGCCGTGGGCGTAGAAGGGCAGGCGCAGCTCCTGGGCGTAAGTGGGCGAGACTGTGGTGACATAGGTGGAGGCCATAATGGCGCCCTTCATCAGATTCACATCCCCTTGGTGGGCCAGCATCCCCTCGTTGAAGTAGTTGCGGCCCAGACCCACCACGTCCTCCAGCACCTGATCGCCGTAGCGGCCCTGATACTCCACATTGTGGATGGTAAAGACGGTTTTGACATGGTTCAGCTGGGGGATGCGGTATTTGTCCTCCAGCAGATAGACGGGGATCAGAGCGGTCTGCCAGTCGTTGCAGTGGATGATGTCCGGGGACCAGTCCAGCTGGCCCGGCGTCTCCACCACAGCGCGGGAGAAGTAAGCGAAGCGCTCGCAGTCATCGAAGTGGCCGTAAATCTGCCAGCGCTTGAAGTAATACTCGTTATCCACGAACCAGTAGGTGACGCCCTCCCGCTCCAGCTGGAACAGGCCGCAGTAGACCTGCCGCCAGGAGAGGGTCACATTGAAGTATTTCAGAAAGGTCATCTGGCTGCGCCACTGGTCTCCGATGCCCTCATACAGGGGGAGAATGACCTTTACCTCGTGCCCCGCCTGAGCCAGCGCCTTGGGCAGGGAGCCGGCCACATCGGCCAGTCCGCCGGTTTTGATAAAGGGTACCGCCTCGGAGGCGGCAAACAGGATCTTCATAGTAAGTCCCCTTTCCGCAAGCACAAAATGAAGTTGGAAGCCGGAGCGCTGTGCCGCGGCACAGCGCTCCGGCGGGCGCACAGCGTCAGACCACGGACTCCTTGGCGATGGCCAGAGGGTAAGTCAGATGGCCCATGAGCATCCGGTCCTGGTTGATCGTGACGTTCTTGTCCGCAATGACATAGGCCAGGGAAGCGCCGCTTCTGACCACGGCTCCCTGCATCAGAACGCTGTTGCACACCCGGGCGCCCTTCTCGATGATAACGCCCCGGGAGATGATGGAGTTTTCCACCTCGCCCTCGATGAGGCAGCCGTCCGCCACCAGGGAGTGGACAGAGCGGGAGTCTGGACCGTAGTAGGTGGAGGGGTTGGAGCGGTCCTTGGTGCGGATGGGCCGGTCGGGATTGAAAAGCTCATCCCGGACGGCGGGCTCCAGCAGATCCATGGAGCGCTGGAAGTAGCCGCTGACCGACTGGAAGCGGGCCACATAGCCCTGGTGGACATAGGACATCAGCTTCAGGGTCTTGAGCCGGGGCTGGAGGACGCCGCGGCTGAAGTTCACGATGTCGTGGGCGGAGCAGTAGTCCACCATGTCCAGCAGCAGCTTTTTGGACAGGACATAGATCTCAAGGCTCTCCAGAGTGCTGCCGGCGGTGACGGGATGGACGGACAGGTCGGTCACCCGGCCGGTATCATCCACCTCCACATACTCGGAGAAGCGGGGCGCGCCCTTCAGGCTGGGGGTGCAGACCATGGTCACATCGGCGCCGCTGTCCAGATGCTGCTGGAACACCTCGGCCACCGGCAGGTTGACCGCCATATCACCCCAGGCCAGGATCACATAGTCCTGGCGGATATTCTCCAGATAGTCGGCCACACCGGCCAGAGCGTCCATGTTGCCCCGGTACTCGCCGCCCCGCTCCGCATAGCCGAAGGGGGGCAGGATCCGCAGGCCGCCGTGCTTGCGGGACAGATCCCAGTCCTTGCCGGAGCCCACATGGTCCAGCAGGGACTGATAGCTCTGGTGGACGATCACGCCCACGTCGGTGATGCCGGCGTTGACATAGTTGGACAGCATAAAGTCGATCAGGCGGTAACGGCCGCCGAACGGCAGAGAGCAGGTGTTGCGGGGGCGGGTCAGCTCGCCCAAATTGGCGTCAGAGCGGCACGCGAACACGATCCCGTGCAGATCATTCATACCTGCTCACCTCCCTTCACATTTTTCCGGACCATGGCACTTGGCTTGACCACGGCCTTTTCTCCCACATGGACGCCGCCGGCCACCACGGCGATCCCCCAGTCGGGATCCTCCGAGGGCGGCGCGCCCACAGTGGCCTCGGCCTCAATGACCGCGCCCTCCGCCACGATGGCGTAGGCCACTACGGCCCCCTTCTTCACCACAGCGCCGGGCATGAGGATGGAGTACTGGACGTCGGCGCCCTCCTCCACCGTAACCGAATGGAACAGCACGGAATTTTCCACCGAGCCGTCCACCTGACAGCCGCCGGTGACCAGAGAGTGGGAGATCTGAGCGTTGGGTCCGGTGACATGGGGCGGACGGACGGGCGTGCGGGCATAGATGGGCCAACTGGTGTCATAGAGGTTGATGCCGCTTTCACTGTTGGGGGCCAGCATATCCATGTTGGCGTCCCACAGGGAGTTGATGGTGCCCACATCCTTCCAATAGCCGTGGAAGCGGTAGGCCATCAGCTTTTCCCCGGCTCCCAGCATGGCGGGGATGATGTTTTTGCCGAAGTCGTTGGAGGAGTCGGGATTCGCCTCGTCCTCGATGAGGTAGCGGCGCAACTTGGACCAGGTGAACACATAGATACCCATGGAGGCCAGGTTGCTCTTGGGCTGCTTGGGCTTCTCCTCAAATTCATAGATCTGGTCGTTCTCGTCCACGTTCATGATGCCGAAGCGGGTGGCCTCCTCCATGGTGACCTCCAGAACGGAGATGGTGCAGGCCGCGCCGCTCTTTTTATGCAGGTCCAGCATATCGGTATAGTCCATCTTATAGATATGGTCGCCGGACAGGATGACCACATACTCCGGATCATACAGGTCCAGGAAGCCAATGTTCTGGTAGATCGCGTTGGCCGTGCCCTTATACCAGGTGCCCTGGTCGCCCTCACGCATATAGGGGGGCAGGATATGGACGCCGCCATCGGACCGGTCCAGGTCCCAGGGCTGTCCGGAGCCGATATAGCTGTTCAGCTCCAGAGGACGGTACTGGGTCAGCACGCCCACAGTATCAATGCCGGAGTTGACACAGTTGGAAAGGGGGAAATCGATGATGCGGTACTTCCCGCCGAAGGGGACGGCGGGCTTGGCCACATGGCTGGTCAGGGCGTAGAGACGGCTGCCCTGTCCGCCCGCCAACAGCATGGCCACAACTTCTTTTTTCATTGTCCTTCACCTCTGTTGTAATGTAGACCGCTGGATCGCGGTAAAAACCACAGGCGAGAGGTTCACGCCTGATCGGTCTTGGGTTTGTGCCCAGGCCGCGCCGCCGCCTTTGATTTGCGGGCCGCGGTTTTCGCGGGGGCAGCTTTGCCGGTCCCGGTCCTGGGGGCGCGCTTCTTCTCCGGTTCCTTCTCCCCGGCCTTTTTCTTTCGGACCGGGCTGCGGCGGATACAGCGGTACACCATCACGGACATGGGGGGCAGGTCGATGGAGAGGGCCTGCTCCTGGTCGTGACAGGGGGCGCTGACCGTTTTGATGGGCGCGGCATCTCCCAGGCCGGAGCCGCCGAACTCCTCTGCGTCGGTGTTGAGCACCGGGGCCCAGGTCCCCGGGAAGGGGGCGCCCACATAGTAGCCCTTGCGGTGGATGGGGGAGAAGTTGCACACCACGATGAGGGGGCGTCCCTCCCGGTCCCAGCGGAGGAAGGCCACGGTATTGGCGGTGTGGTCGTCGGCGCACAGCCACTGGAATCCCTGCCAGGAGTCATCCTGCTCCCAGAGGGCGGGCTCGGCCAGGTAGAAGGCGTTGGCCGCCTGGAAGAACTTGTGGATCTGGCGGTGGGGCTCATATTGAAGGAGATGCCAGTCCAGAGAGTACTCATAATGCCACTCGTTCCACTGGCCCAGCTCCGCCCCCATGAAGGACAGCTTCTTGCCCGGATGGGTGAGCATATAGGCGTAGAACGCCCGGACTCCGGCGAACTTCTCATGGTTCTCCCCGGGCATTTTCCCCAGGAAGGAGCCCTTCATGTGGACCACCTCGTCATGGGACAGGGGGAGGATATAGTTCTCCGAGAAGGCGTACATCAGAGAGAAGGTGATGTCCCGGTGGTTGAACTGGCGGAAATAGGGGTCCAGCTTGATGTAGTGGCAGATGTCGTTCATCCAGCCCATGTTCCACTTGAAGTTGAAGCCCAGTCCCCCCTCGTCCACAGGGTAGGTGACCTTGGGCCAGGCGGTGGACTCCTCGGCGATCATCAGCACGTCGGGATGGGCCGCGAAGATGGTGGTATTCAGCTTCTGGAAGAACTCAATGGCCTCCAGATTTTCCTTTCCTCCATGGATGTTGGGCATCCAGGCCCCCTCCTGCCGCCCGTAGTCCAGGTAGAGCATGGAGGAGACAGCGTCCACCCGCAGACCATCGGCGTGATACTCCTCCAGCCAGAACATGGCGTTGGAGAAGAGGAAGGAGCGGACCTCGTTCCGGCCCAGGTCGAAGACCTGGGTGCCCCAGTCGGGGTGCTCTCCCTTCCGGGGATCGGCGTATTCGTAGGTGGGCGTGCCGTCAAAGTGGTACAGGCCGAAGGCGTCCCGGGGGAAGTGGGCGGGGACCCAGTCCAGAATGACGCCCACCCCGGCCTGATGGAGCTGGTCGATGAGGTATTTCAGGTCATCCGGCGTACCAAAACGGCTGGTAGCCGCGAAATAGCCGGTGACCTGGTAGCCCCAGGAGGCGTCCAGCGGGTGCTCCATCACGGGGAGCAGCTCTACATGGGTGTAGCCCATCTCCTTGACGTAGGGCACCAGATAGCGGGCTGTGTCCCGGTAGGAGAGGAACTCACCCTCTCCGGTGCGGCGCCAGGACCCCAGATGACATTCGTAGATGTTCATGGGCCGGTGGTAAGGCGGGTTTTTGGCTCGGTAGTCCATCCAGCCGGTATCCCCCCAGGGGTACTCATCCAGCTCATAGATCTTGGAGGCGTTCCCCGGACGGGTCTCGGCGTGGAAGGCGTATGGATCGGCCTTGGCCGTCACGGTTCCGTCGGCGGCGTGGATGACGTATTTGTATGTATCATAGCGCTTCAGGCCGGGCAGGAAGCCCTCCCAGATGCCGCCCTCCAATTTTTCCAGAGGGGCAGCGTTTTCGTCCCATCCGTTAAAATCACCAAAGACACAGACCTGCCTGGCGTTGGGCGCCCAGACCCGGAAGAGGTAGCCCTCCTGTCCGTCCTTTTGGCAGGGGTGCGCGCCGAAGCAGCGCCAGGCATGGCAGCTTCTGCCCTCGGAAAACGCCTCTAACTCCAAAAACAGGTCGTATTCAGACAGTTTTCCATTATATTTGACCAATGAGATCACCTCATTCCCATGGATTTCACAGTGTGGTGCATCGAAAATAACAACCCTGCAAAAATACCTCCCCTAATATTTATATAAATTATACAACAGGCACAGGATACCGTCAAGTCAAAAGGAGGTTAATTGCGGGATACAGGGCGGAGGGACACACACAAACTGGAAATCCGCCGGGGAGGGCACGGGACGCCGCGCCTCCCCGGCGGGGGCTTATCCAGCCATCAGCAGCTGGCGGAGCAGGCGGGTGAAAATCCGGGGCACAGTCAGCCGCGCGGCACCCTGAGCGGCCAGAATGGGGACCGTGTCCCGCACCTGGCCGTCCACAGAGACCTCCAGTTCCCCCACGGTCTGGCCGGGCTCCACTGGAGCCTCCAGATCCTGGGCCAGGATCAGGCGGGTGGTCACCGCCCCCTCCTGCTCCTTCCGGACCAGCAGGCGGCAGTCCCGGGCCAGTTGGGGCTGGATCTGATCCACTGTCCCCAGCAGCACCGGAATGGGGGCCAGAGGGGTATCCGGATAGATGCTGACCAGAGACCAGGCGGAAAAGCCATAGTCCAGCAGAGCCTTGGCGTCGCCAAAGCGGTGGGCGGAGCTGGGGGCCTTCATCACCACAGCGATGAGTTCCATGCCGTCCCGCTCGGCTGTGGCGGACAGGCAGTAGAGCGCGGAGTCCGTGGAGCCAGTCTTCAGCCCTGTGGCCCCGGGATAAAAGCGCACCAGACGGTTGGTATTGGTCAGGCCGAAGGCCCCGTCCCGGATGGAGTCCATCCAGATGGTGGTATACGTCCGGATGTCCGGGTGATGCAGGATCAGTTCCCGGGACATGAGGGCGATGTCATAGGCCGAGCTATGGTGCCCGGCGGCCGGAAGGCCGGTGCAGTTGACAAAGACCGTGTCCTTCATGCCCAGCTCCTGGGCCCGCCGGTTCATCCGCTCTACGAAGGCGGCCTCGCTGCCGGCCAGGTGCTCCGCCATAGCCACCGCCGCATCGTTACCAGAAACCACCGCGATGCACTTGATGAGCTCGCCGGCGGAGAACTGCTCCCCTTCCTTCAGATAGACCTGGGAGCCGCCCATCCCCGCAGCGGCGGCGGAGACGGTGACCAGATCCTCTTTGGACAGCCGTCCGCTGTCCAGGTCCTCCATGATGAGCAGCAGGGTCATCACCTTGGTCACGCTGGCGGGCTCCAGCTGCTGGTGGGACTCCTTTTCATAGAGCAGAGAGCCTGTCTCCTTCTCCATCAATACCGCCGAGGCGGCGGAGAGGTCCAGGTCCGGATGCTCCGCTGTGCTCTCCTCTCCTGCCGCCGACGCGGCGCCCGTAAGCAGGGCGGCTGCCAGCAACAGGGAAACGATCCTCTTCTTCATGCCAAGTACCTCCCAATCCGGATGTTGTGGTTTTGTGTGTCAACAGGATGTGGAGGCTGGACCGCTTCTATGCAGAAGGGGCGGACGGTAATTTTTGCTCCACCAACCATAACACGGTCAAACCGAGAAGATTGTAAAACCAGACCGGAAGCGGAATTTTATTTGACTTGACAGAAGTTTTCCACATTTGGCTGGTTTTTGTGGAAACAGGGACAGGCTTCTCCGGGCATTGAAAAAATTTTTTGTAATATGGCCGCAAACGTACAACTTTCTTCCACTGCCCGCCAGGGGTGAGGAGGGATCGTGTGAAGAAGCATGAAAGCCGGCTGAGCCGGGACGTCCTGCTGGAACAGATGAGGCGGCTGGCCTGCGCCAAGGTGAACGACGCGGTGAAGCTGGCCTATCTCCCGGAGGAGGAGCGGGAGTCTATCGGCCGTCTGGACCTGGCCGCCCTGACGGAGTTCCGGCGCAGTGGGGCGGGGACGGTGGAGCTGAAGTTCACCGACCGGATGAAGGCGCTGGAGCGTCTTCTGGAGCTGAGCGGCCCCAGCGGTGAGGAACAGCTGGAGCAGCTGTTCCGGCGGATGGAGGACGGGGAGGAGTGACGCCGCTGATCTTTTCGCCCAAGCAGCGGCGGGTCCTCACCTGGTGGAGGCCCGGCTCCCCCGACTGCGGCTGTCAGGCCCTGATCTGTGACGGAGCGGTGCGCAGCGGCAAGACCCTGTGCGCGGGGCTGTCCTTCCTGTGCTGGGCGACTCTCACCTTTCAGGGCAGGCGTTTTGCCCTGTGCGGCAAGACCATTCAATCCGTACGGCGGAACCTTTGGTCCGAGGCGCAGCCAGTCCTGCGGGCTCTGGGCTTCTCCTGGACGGAGCGGATCTCCCGGGGGCAGATCACCCTGCGGCTGGGGGAGCGGGAAAACACCTTTCTCCTGTTTGGAGGGGCGGATGAGCGGGCCGCCGGTCTGATCCAGGGCGTCACCCTGGCAGGCGCCCTGCTGGACGAGGCGGTGCTGATGCCCCGCTCCTTTGTGGAGCAGGTCTGCGCCCGGTGTTCGGTGGAGGAGAGCCGGCTGTGGTTCACCTGCAACCCGGAGAGCCCGGGGCACTGGTTTTATCAGGAGTGGATCCGGAAGGCGGAGGAGAAAGGGGCGCTGCACCTGACCTTCACTATGGCGGACAACCCCGGGCTGTCCCCGAAGGTGCTGGCCCGCTATGAGTCCATGTTCCGGGGGACCTTCTACCGGAGGTTCGTGCTGGGCGAATGGGCGGCGGCGGAGGGACTGGTCTATGACTTTTTCAGCCCTGAGCTGGTGCAGCCGGTCCCGGAACAGATGGATGGGCCGTGGTACATCTCCTGTGATTATGGGACGGTGAACCCGACCTCCATGGGGCTTTGGGGACAGAAGGGGGGCGTGTGGTACCGGACGGCGGAATTTTACTATGACTCCCGGAAAAACGGGCGGCAGCAGACGGACGGGGAATACGCAGACGACCTGGCCCGGCTGGCCGGCGGGCGGGACATCCGCGGGGTGGTGCTGGATCCGTCAGCGGCCAGCTTCCGGGAGGAGCTGCTCCGGCGGGGGTGGACGGTATACCGGGCAGAAAATGAGGTGCTCTCCGGCATCCGGCGCACCGCAGAGCTGCTCCGGGCCGGGCAGCTGGTGATCTGTACCCCCTGTGAGGACGCCATCCGGGAGTTTGGACTGTACCGATGGGACACCGCGGCTTCCGGCGACCGGGTGGTGAAGGAACACGACCACGCCATGGATGATATACGGTATTTCGCAGTCACGGTGGCAGGCCGGAGAAGGGACGGGTTCTTTGCCGGTACGGTGGAGCGGGGCAGCGGTTAAAAACACCGTCCGGACAGGGTCGGTGAAATGGAGGGAAGAAATTGAAATGGTTCATGCGGAAAAAAGCGGAAGCGCAGCCGCCTGAGGTCCAGCTGCGGGACCGGGAGGGACATCCCTTTGGCGCGCTGGACCGGTATGTGCCCCTGAGACGGGGGGAGCTGGAGCTGTACCGGACCATCCGGGAGGCAGTCCCCATTGTGGACGCCGCCTTGATGAAGCTGGTGCGGCTGTGCGGGGGCGTACAGGTCCGGTGCGGAGCGGTGGAGGCCCAGGCGGGACTGTACCGTTTCCTTCGTGAGGTGGACACAGGCCGAGGACAGCGGGGACTCCAGTCCTTTCTGGACCAGTACCTGGACTCTATGCTCACCTGTGGTCAGGGAGTGGGCGAAATGGTGCTGGACCGGGAGGGGGGGGACATTGCCGCCCTGCTGTGCGCCGACCCCGGACAGATCGAGATCCGGGAGGGGGAAACTCCCCTGGAGTTCCGGCTGTGTACACGGGGACGGGACGGCCAGCCGGTGGAACTGCCCTGGCAGGAGCTGCTGCTCTTCACCCCGTTTCAGCCGGGGACGGACAACCCCTACGGCGTGTCTCTGCTGCGCTCCATGCCCTTCCTCAGCGGAATCCTGCTGAAGATCTATCAGGCGCTGGGGCAGAACTGGGAGCGGGCGGGCAACCTGCGCTTTGCAGTGGTATGCAGGCCCGGGGAGCGGGACGGGCTCTCCGCCCGGGAGCGGGGACAGCAGATCGCCCGGGAGTGGTCCGCCGCCATGCAGGCGGGCCGTCAGGGAGCAGTGCGGGACTTTGTGGCAGTTGGAGATGTGGATATCAAAGTCATCGGCGCGGACAGCCAGGTGCTGGACAGCGAGGTCCCGGTGCGGCAGATCTTGGAACAGTTGATTGCACGGACCGGGATCCCACCCTTTCTGCTGGGCCTGTCTTGGTCGTCCACAGAACGGATGAGCACCCAGCAGGCCGACCTGCTCACCAGTGAGATCACTGCCATCCGGAGGAGCCTGGAGCCCACGGTCCGGCGGGTGTGCCAGCTGTGGCTGAGGCTCCACGGCTGGCCTGAAGAGCTGGAGGTGGAGTGGGAGGACATCAATTTGCAGGATCTGGTGGAGGAGGCCCGGGCGGAGCTCTATCACGCCCAGGCGGAACAGATCGGAAAGGAGAACACATGAGGATCCAAAAAACATCACAGCAGCCCGCTGGCAGCGGCCTGCTGCCCGGCCATCTGGAGGACATCAACCGGCTGAGCCGGGCCTCTCTATCTGCACAGGAGGTATATGCCTTCTCCCTGTGCCTATGTGACAACGAGGTGGACCGGGACCAGGAGCGGTTTCCGGAGAAAACTCTGGAGCAGCTGGCCCCTCTGTTTGTGGGTAAGAGCGGGCTGTTCGACCACAGCTGGAGTGCGCGGGGCCAGGCTGCCCGGCTCTACCGCACGGAGGTGGTGCGGGAGCCGGAGCGACTCACCCAGGCGGGGGACGGCTACTGCTGGCTGAAGGGGTGGGCCTATATGGTGCGCACCCCGGACAACCAGGGTCTGATCGCGGAGATCGAGGGAGGTATCAAAAAGGAGGTCAGTGTGGGCTGTGCCGTGAAGCGGGCGGTATGTTCCATCTGCGGCGCGGAGCGCGGACAGAGCTGTGGACACAAGCCCGGAGAGGTCTATGACGGGGCGCAGTGCTTTTTTCAGCTGGAGGAGGCCGTAGACGCCTATGAGTTCTCCTTTGTGGCGGTGCCTGCCCAGCCCAGGGCCGGTGTGGTAAAGGGGCTTTGTCCCACTGGAGAGGGCGCGCAGACCCTCCGTGAACTGGCGGCCGGAAGGGACGGGTGTGTCCGGGAGCTGGAGGTGCTGGAGCGGGAGGCCGCCCTGGGCCGAAAGTGGCTGTCCTCCCTCCGGGAGGAGGTGGTACGGCTGGGGACGCTGGCAGACGGCAGTTTGGACCAGAACGTGCTGAAGCAGATCGCGGACAAGCTGGACGCGGAGGAGCTTCAGGCCCTGAAGGGGGCCTATCAGGCCAGAGCCCGGGAGCGCTATCCCCTACCAGTCCAGCTGGAGTATGCCCAAAAATCAGAGGAGGAGCCCCGGGAGGACGGAGCGTTTTTGATCTGAAAACAAACAAGGAGGAGTCAGTATGAGCAAGGTATCATTTGAGGACATCGGAATGGTGACCGCCACCTTCACGGCCCGGGAGGATGTGAAGTCCGGCCAAGTGGTGAAGATCACTGGAAACGGTGAGGTGGGGGCCTGCGCGGATGGAGACGCCTTCTGTGGGCTGGCCCTGTCGGTGCGGAGCGGGTTCGCCGGGGTACAGGTTAAGGGATTCGCCTGCGTACCTACCTCTGGCACGGTGACGCTGGGTCGGGTGAAGCTGGCCGCCGACGGGGCCGGCGGTGTGAAGCCCGCCTCCGCCGGAGGCACAGAGGTCCTGGTGGTCAGCGCGGACAACAGCGGTCACACCGCCGTGGTCTGCCTGTAAGTTAAAAAAGGAGGCTTTGAATATGGCAAATCATTGCGACACCATCAAGCTGGAAAAGGGGATGTATCAGGAGGCGGGCCGCTCCTTTACCCAGGTGCTGGAGCGGCTGGACCCCTCCGAGCAGTATAAGGGGACCGGCATGGAGGGGCTGGACGCCTTTCAGCGGCAGCTGAAGCGCTTTGACATCAAGGTGCGGGGCACCGCCTCCGACCCGGTGGAGAAGTTCTTCCGCACTGCGAACTCCGCAGTGCTCTTCCCGGAGTACATTGCCCGCTCGGTGCGCCAGGGTATGGAGGAGGGGGACCTGCTCCCCTCCATCACCGCCGCCACTACCCGGTTCGAGGGAATGGACTACCGCTCCATCACCGCCCAGGCCGGAGGGGACAGCAAGGAGCTGAAGGCGGTAGACGAGGGCGCATCCATCCCCGCCACCACCATTCAGGTCCAGGCCAATCTGGTGAAGCTGCGCAAGCGGGGCCGGATGCTGGTGGCCAGCTATGAGGCGGTGCGCTATCAGAAGCTGGACCTGTTCTCCGTGACTCTGCGCCAGATCGGCAGCCACATCGCCCAGATGCTGCTGGCCGACGCGGTGGATGTGCTGATCCACGGGGACGGCAACGACAACGCCGCGGCTGCTTCGGAGACCAAGGGGGCCGGTGTGCTCACCTATGACGAACTGGTGGACTTTTGGGCGGCCTTTGACCCCTATGAGATGAACACGCTGCTGGTCAGTTCCGATGTGCTGCTGAAGATGCTCAAGCTGGCAGAGTTCCAGAACCCTCTCACCGGCCTGAACTTCCAGGGCACCGGAAAACTGGCCACCCCCCTGGGCGCCACCCTGCTGCGTACCTCCGTGCTGCCCAAAAACACCGCCATCGGCCTGGACAAGCGGTATGCCCTGGAGCTGGTGCAGGGCAGCGATGTGACGGTGGAGTACGACAAGCTGATCGACCGGCAGCTGGAGCGGGCGGCCATCACCACCATCAGCGGCTTTGCCAAGCTGTTTCAGGAGGCCTCCCGCGTGCTGACGGTAAAGGCGTCGTGACCGGGCGGATCCAGGCCCTGGTCCGCGCCCTGGGGGGCGGGACGGATCAGGAGGAGCTGCTGGCCATGCTCTGTCAGGCGGCGGAGACAGAGCTGGCGGGACGGCTGCGCCCCGGCCTGACGCCGGAGAACTGTGAGAGCGCCTTTGTCCCGGCGGCTGCGTGGATGGTGCTGGCGTGGCTCCAGGCGGGGGAGGCGGGTGTCGCCTCCTTCACCGCCGGAGACCTGACCATCCGCAGGACCGGGCAGGGCGCGGCGGAGCTGACCGCCCAGGCGGAGCGGCTGATGGCTCCGTATCTGGCAGATCGCGGATTTTCCTTTCAGGGGGTGGCAGGATGATGGAGCGGGAATGGGCCGCCCTGCTGGCCCGGTACGGGCAGAGCGTGGCCCTCCACCGGGGAGAGGAGACGGTACGGACACAGGCGTTCCTCCAGCCGGTCACAGAGCGGGACCGGGCGCAGGAGGCCCCCAGCCCCCTGGGTCTGCGGCGTGAGGACCGCTTTTTATATCTCGGAAAGCCGGAGGAGCCGCTGACGCCTGGGTGCTGGGTGGAGTGGAATGGGACCGGCTATGAGGTCCAGACCGCGCATCCGATTCAAGCCGGAGGCCGGACCTCCCATGTGTGGGCGGTGCTCCGGCCCAGAGACCGGGAGGCGGGCGCATGAGCGGCGGGCTGGACGGGCTCCGGGAAAAGCTGGCAGCTTTTCTGCGGGAGCAGGGACTCCAAGCCATGACCGACTGGCCAGTGGAGCCCCGGGAGTTGCTGGATGGGCCGGTGGCTGTGGTATCCCTCCAGGGATGTCGGGCCGGACCTGCGGGATTTCAGCACTATCTGGGTGAACGATATGACAGGGAGCGGGAACAGTGGGTGGAGGTCTATGGCCAGAAGGTGCAGCTCACCTTCGGACTGGACCTCTATGCCCCGCCCCAGCTTGGGGAGGCGGCCATGCAGGCCGCCCTGGACCAGCTGGCAGGGGCCTGCGCCGGTGCAGGCCCGGTGGGACTGGATATACGGGAGTTTTCCTGCGGTGAGACCGGGTACGACCGGGACAGCCGTCTGCTGAAACGGCCAGCCCAGGCAGTATGCACCGCCTGCCTGTACGCCGTGACAGAACCGAGCGGTACATTTTTGGACTTTGAGGTCAGAGGGGAGAGTCATCCATGAACGTGACCACACACGAGCGCCCGGGGGTATACTCCGTCTACGGCGCGTCCTCCCTGGTCCGCGGAAGCGGCGGGAGAAAAACGGTGGGCCTGGCTGTGATAAACACCAAGGCGAAGGCCGGCGTGATCCAGACCATCACCAGCTATGAGGGGGCGGTATCCGCCTTTGGCAGCCAGGCGGACAGCCAGGATATGGCGGAGCTAATCCGGGTGCTCCTGCTCAACGGGGCTGCGGCGGTGGCCGCCATCCCTGTGGCGAACGCCGAGGGCTATGAGGCCGCCTTTGCGGCCCTGGCCGAAATGGAAAATATCAGCGTGGTGGTGTGCGACAGCACGGACCAGGAGGTGCAGCAGAAGCTGCGGGACAGCGTGACGGCCGCCTCCGCCGCACGGCGAGAGCGTATTGCCGTGGTGGCCGGAGGTGCGGAGGAGAGCGTTACCGCACTTACAGACCGGGCCAAGGCGCTGAACAGCGAACGGGTGGTGCTGGCTGCGCCCGGCGGGGTATCCGCGGAGGGCACGGCCCTGTCCGGCCTCACCGCCGCGGCGGCGGTGGCGGGCGCCATCGCGGGCCAGGGAGATCCGGCGGTCCCACTGGGCGGCGCGGAGCTTCTGGGGCTGAATGGGCTGTCCGCCCAGTACGGAGACAACGACATCGACCTGCTGGTCCGGGGCGGTGTGACGCCACTGGACAGTACAGGCGGGACGGTCTCTGTGGTCCGGGGGATCACCACCAGGACCCGCTCCGGCGAGAGCGAGGACGCAACCTGGAGGGAGCTGTCCACAGTGCTGATCGTGGACGACGTGATCCCGGCTATTCGGGAGAGCCTGCGGGCCCGCTTCCGCCGGGCGAAAAACACGGAGCAGAGCCGGGGGGCCATCCGGTCCCAGGTGGTGCTGGAGCTGGAGAACAAAAAATCCCGGGAGATCATCACCGGCTACGATGGCGTAACGGTGTCCGCCCTCCCGGAGAACCCCACGGTATGCCTGGTGGAGTTCGCCTTTACAGTGGCCCACGGGCTGAACCAGATCTGGCTGACAGCCAGCATCACCATCTGAGGAGACAGGAGGGAGTACATTGAGCATTGCGGGATTTCCCACCAGCAGCGACATCTATCTGGAGGTGAACGGGGTCAAGGCGGCGGTGGTGCAGAGCTACACCGCCAGGGCCTCCAAGACCAGCCGGGCGGTGGAGGCCTTCGGCGAGGAGGAGCCGGTGGCCACAGTCCCCGGGCAGACCACCCATGTGCTGGAGCTGACCCGGCTGTACGCCACGGACGAGGCCATCCGGGACGGGATCGACTTCTATGGCCTGAGCGACTTTTCCCTGATCATCTGCAAGCCGGACCGGAAGATCATCTATTCCAACTGCCAGTGGAGCGGCATCCAGGAGACCGGGACCCTGGGCGATATGGTTCTGGAAAAGGTGACCATCGTGGCTGGGAAACGGCTGGAAACGGAGGTGTGAGGTATGGAGGCTTCTATTTTGGCCCGCCGGGACCGCCTGACGCTGGATAATGGGATGCAGCTGCGCCTGCTGTCCGCCCTGGAGGTCCTCCAGGCCCGCCGGGAGGCGGAGGGGCTGGCCCAGGCGCCCAGAGAGCGCGCCCTGTGCTCCAACGCCTGCCTGCTGGCCCGGGCCCTGGAGACGCCGGAGGGCGGCCCGGTATTTTCCGGCGGCGAGGCGGTCCTGGCGGGGCTGCGGGTGGAGGAGATCGCCGCCCTGTCCAGGACCTGGAGCCAGTTCAATCGGGAGGAGAATCCGCCCCTCACCATGGGGCAGGAGGAGGCTGAGGAGCTAAAAAAAAACTAGCCTCCGACGGGGCGGACCGGCTGCGCTGGCGGGTGCTGAGGGCCTTCGGCGCACTGCCCTCGGAGCCGAGGGCCCAGGCCATGCGGGACCGGGACTATGTGTGGTGCCTGTCCCACCTGGCGCTGGACCAGGAGAAGGAGCTGGAGCGGCTGTGCCCCGCCTGCCGCGCCCGGGCGGAGGAGACCCGATGCCCAGTGTGCGGGGCCCCCTCCGGCCAGGGGGAGGGGGCGGTCAACCCCGCCTTTGACCAGGAGCGGTATGAGCGGATGCGGAAGGGAGCGCTGGTATGACGGACTATCTGGAGGAACTGCTGGACCAGCTGGAGGAGGAAGAAGCGGACGTTGCCGCGCACTGGCCGGAGGACCTGGCTCCCACTTGGGCTGAGTTTCCCGGCGGTGCGGAGCCGCGGGGGGAGACGCGTACAACAGGCCGTAGTCCTGTAACAGCTCTGCCAGAGGCGGTCTGGACGGAGGCGTGGGAGGCGCTGGAATCCCCGGAGGCGGTGGAGTCCGCCCTCCTTCCTGGGCCGCCTGAGACATGGACAGTTGCCCGGGGGCCCGTTCCGCCGGAAAAGGAGCCGACTGACGCCCACATACCGGAATTCCTAGAGGCCGCGGCATGGCCCGCGCCTCAGCCGGACGCGCTGGAGGAGGCAGATGGGAGGAAGTCAGAGCGGCCCGCCCTGCTGGAGCGGGCGGAGCGCTTGGACCGGGCGGTGAGACAGGCGCGGCGCGGGGACACGGCGGTCCGCTCCACAGGGTCGCCGGCGGGCGGAACAGCTCTGTCCGGCCTGGCAGCCCGGCAGTCCGGCGGGTGGCTGGAGCGGGGAGAGGACCATGCCGCGGCAGTGGACCGGGCTTTTCAGCGGGACAGCCGGCGCTATGACCAGGGCTTTGCCCTGTACTGAGGAGGGATCTGCGGTGCCTTTGACACCCATGCGCTATAAAAGCTATACCTGGCCCCACAACCCCAGGGTGTACTCCATTGACTATGAGCGGAAGATGGCGGTCCACAAGGTGCCCTTTGGGCTCTATCACCTTCAGGATCTGGGCCGGACCCGGCGGGTGATGGAGGGAGAAGGGGAGTTTGTGGGGGCGGACGCCTATTCACAGTTCGGCCAGCTGGCCAATGTGTTCTATGACAGCGGGCCGGGTCTGCTGGTCCACCCCCTCTGGCAGACGGCCAGCGCCTATTTTGTGGCGCTGAGGCTGGAGCAGGAGCCGCGCCCCGACTATGTGCGCTACTCCTTCACCTTTTGGGAGGATGTGAGCTATTACAGTGGGGAGGTGCGGACCTTCGCGCCAGATCAGGAGACCGCCGCCGGTGGTTCCGGTGTGGGCGGCGGCTACCATCTGGTGAAGCAGGGGGACACCTTCTGGTCCATTGCACGGCGGTACGGTCTGTCCCTGGAGGAGCTGGCCGCCAAAAATCCACAGATCCGGAACCCGAACCTGATCCGGGTGGGAGAGAAGGTGAAGATCGCTTGACCGGCTATGTGACAACGGCACAGGGAGTGACGACCGTCCTGCCCACCCCGGTGTCCTGGTGCTTTCAGTACACCTCCGGCGTCCCCTGCGACAGCTTCCGGCTGCGGTGTATTTGGGATGGGGACAATCAGGTCAAGCCGGAGGAGTGGGCTATGTTCCAGGCACTGAAGGACGGGGAGGTCCGGTTTACTGGCGTGGTGGACGAGTGTGAGATCCTCCTGGGCCCGGAGGGGGCCTTTTTTGAGGTGAGCGGCCGGGGAATGGCCGCCCGGCTGCTGGACAATGAGGCCCTCAGCCAGGACTATGAGCTGGCAACTCCAGCAGACATCCTGCGGGACCATGTGGAGCCATACGGCATCCGGACAGAGGGCGGCGCGGCGCTGGGACCGGTATCCCGGTTCTCTGTGGCCGTCGGCAGCAGCGAGTGGGCCGTGCTGTATGAATTTGCCCGGTATCATAACGGGATCTGCCCCCGCTTCGACCGGGAGGGGCGGCTGATCCTGTCCCCCTGGGCGGACACCCGGGAGATCGCCCTGGATGACGCCGTTCCGGTGGAGCGGCTGAGCTGTCGGGTGCGGCGGTACGGCGTGCTGTCCCAGGTGGTGGTGCGGGACCGTTATCAGAACCGGACTGAGACAGTGGACAACCCGGCATTTCAGTCCCTGGGGGGACGCAGGCGGCAGGTGGTGACCATGCCGGGCAAGAGTCAGTACCAGGCCATGCGGTACAGCGGCCGATTCCAGCTGGAGCGCTCCGCCGCAGAGCAGCTGCGGATCCAGGCGGAGATCCCCATGCTGTTTTTCGCTCAGCCGGGGGATCTGATGCGTCTGGAGCGGTCCAACTGGGGGCGCAACGGGCGCTATCGGGTGATGGAGGCCCAGGTGGGCCAGGACGAGAGCGGGGGATGGACCAGACTGGAACTGGCGCCCCCTGATGTGATACTGTGAGGTGCGGGATATGTGGACATCCAATCGAAAGACGGAGGGGCGGACGGTGGAGGCCGCGGCAGACCTGGGGCTGGTGACTCTGGGGGGAGATCCCGCCGGTGTCTATCTGGGTGGAGAGCGGCGCTGGGTGGCGGTGTGCGCTCCCGGCGGCTATCAGTGGCGGCCGCAGACAGGCGACAAGGTGCTTGTGGTCAAGGCAGGCGACCAGAGGGAGATCCCATGTCTGGCTGGGGTGCGCCAGCCGGAGATCCAGGAGAAGGAGGATCCCCTGGAGGCCGGAGCGGTGCGGATCACTGGAGGCAGTGGGCAGATGGATCTGAACACTAAGGGCGTGGTGCTGAACGGAAAGGAGACGGCCCTGAAGGGCAGGGTAACTGTCAACGGAGAGCGGCTGGAGGATATGATCTGGCGTATCGCGGCAGATGTGGTGTCCTCCATGCTGGGATAAGGGGGGAACGATGGAACTGAGGTTGGAGCAGGGAGACTATGTCCCAAACGGTGCGGGGGGCTTTCAGCGGCTGGAGGGGGCGGAGGCACTCCTTCAGCGGGTGCTTTTTCGACTGACCGCCCGGCGGGGACAGTTCCCCTTTCTGCCGGAGTTGGGCAGCCGCCTGTATCAGCTGGGCCGGGAAAAGCCCTCCGCCCGGGAGGCACTGGCCCTCCAATATGTCACCGAGGCACTGGCACAGGAGTCGGAACTGGCGGTGACAGGGGTGGAATTGACCGAGACCACGCCAGGACGGGCTGCCCTGCGTACGGATCTGAATTGGCGGGGCGCGCCGCTGTCCGTAGCGGTAGAGGTACGGATATGAGGAGGTGAGAGGATGAAAACGGTGGATGAGATCTTTGGGGAGATGCTGGTCAGCTTTGGAGCGCGGACAGGAATGGAGGTGGACCAGGGCTGCGATCTGGCTGTCCGCCTGTATGCGGCGGCGGCCCAGATCTACGCGCTGTACCTCCAGGCTGACTGGGTGGCCAGGCAGGCGTTTCCCCAGACAGCGGAGGGGGATTATCTGGATCTCCACGCCCAGCTGAGAGGGCTGGAGCGGAAGCAGGCCTCCCATGCGGCGGGGACCCTCCGCTTCTTTGCGGACGAGGCGGCCGAGACGCCCAGGGAGATCCCACTGGGCACCGTATGTATGACTGCGGGACTGGTGCGGTTCGAGACCACACGGGCAGCTGTCCTCCCAGCGGGACAACTCCAGGTCGATGTCCCCGCCCGCGCCCTGCTGGCGGGCAGCTCCGGGAACGCGGCCGCCGGGACGGTGCTCTCTATGGCAGTGGCCCCAGTAGGGGTCCGGCGCTGTGACAATCCGGAACCTTTCCTGGGTGGGAGCGACGGCGAGACGGACAGTGAACTGAGAAAACGGGTGCTGGATACCTTCCAGCGCCTGCCCAACGGGGCCAATGCCGCCTTCTATGAGCAGGGGGCCCTGTCCTTTGATGAGGTGGCCGCCGCCTCCGTCCTTCCACGGAGCCGGGGGATCGGTACTGTGGACGTGGTGGTGTCCACCCACAGCGGGAAGGCGGACCCTGCCCTGCTGGAGCAGATTCAGGCCTATTTCCAGAGCAGGCGGGAGATCGCTGTGGACGTCCAGGTGCGCGCCCCGGAGCAGGTGAAAGTGGACGTTGCCATCCGGCTCCAGCCGGCGGAGGGTTCCAGCCTAGAGACCGCTGCCGCCGGGGTAGAGGCCGCGGTGCGGAGCTGGTTTTCCGGCGAACGCCTGGGAAAGCCGGTGCTGCTGGCGCAGCTGTACAGTCTGATCTTTGCCTGTGACGGGGTGGCCAACTGCAGGCTAGCCGCGCCGGCTGACGACGTGGAGATCGCCGCCCACCAGCTGCCGGTACTGGGGACCCTGACCGTGGAGGAACTGACATGAGCGGGGCCCAATATCTGCGGCAGCTGCTGGCTCCCCTGGGGGTCTACGACCTGGAGGGACCCTTTCAGAGCGGGGAGCTGGAGGCACTGGGGGAGGCTCTGGATCAGGCGGAGGACGCGCTGGATGAGCTGCATCGGGAGTCCTGTCTGGCCACGGCCAGGGACTGGGGCCTGGAGCGGACCGCCGCCCTGTTCCGGCGCAGGCCCGTCGCCGCGACGCCCAAGGCTATGCGGGAGGCCCTGGCCGCCCTGCTCCGCATCGGCGGAGACAGCTTTACGCTGGATGCCATCAACGATACCATCTCCGGCTGCGGTGTCAATGCCCTGGTGCGGGAAACCGGGGAGGCCGGAACAGTGGAGGTGTCCTTCCCCAAGGTGCCTGGGATCCCACCCGGCTTTGACGAGATCCAAAAGATCGTGGAGGACATTCTCCCAGCCCATCTGCTGGTGCAGTACCACTTCTGGTATCTCACCTGGGCCCAGCTGGAGACCAAATTTTCCTGCTGGAGGGAGATTGAGGACAAGGCCCTCACCTGGACCGGGCTGGAAACCTATGTGGAGCCGGAGGATGAATCCGGATAAAAAAGAGGGGGAGCCGCGCGACGGAACGCGGGTCCCCCTCTTTTTTTACTTTTCGGTCAGCAGAGCCTCCAGTGTCTGGACCATTTCAAAGACCAAGGCGTCACAGTGCTCCTTCCGGGTGACGCCCGCCTCCTTGGCCCGGGTGAGCAGCGCAGCGCACTCCGTGGCCTGGTGCTCCTCCCGGAAGCGGCGGAGCAGTTCGCCGGCCTCCTTGGCGCTGTACCCCTTCAGACCCAGCAGCATCAGGGCGCTGGTAAGCACACCGCAGGTGGCCCCGTGGTTCATGCCGGAGCCAAACATGGCCCCTAGCTGGTAGGCCTGCTCCGCCTCCAGCCCCGCCTCGCCGGCAAAGGGCACCAGAATGGACTGGGCGCAGTTGTAGTGGCGGCCGCCGGGGTCCGTGCGCAGATGCTTGACTTGTTCCATACGATCCATAGTGGGATCCTCCTCGTGATATAAATTTTAGTCTGTCACCATGGGAAAACATATTTCGATCCCCCGCTTTTCGGGGCAGTGGGCATAAAAAGCGGGGGCGGCTGGGGCCGCAAAAGTGAGACGCGTCCCTCAGTTGAAAATATCCGGGGTGTCGGCGAACAGCCGGCGCACCCGCTCCAACACGGGGCGGTTCTCCGGATGGCTGAGCCCCGGGTCGCTTTGGAGCAGGCCGCGGGCGGCGGTCTGGGCCTCCTGGAGCAGGCGAAGGTCCCCCGACAGGTCGGCCAGGGCCAGCTGGGGCAGGCCGTGCTGGCGGCTGCCAAAGAAGTCGCCGGGGCCCCGGAGCTTCAGATCCTCCTCAGCGATCCGAAAGCCGTCGGTGGTGGAAGCCAGCGTCCGCAGGCGGGCGAGGGAGTCCGGGCTGCGGGTGTTGGTGATGAGGACGCAGTAGGACTGGTGCTTCCCACGGCCCACCCGGCCCCGGAGCTGGTGGAGTTGGCTGAGGCCGAAGCACTCAGCGTTCTCCACCACGATCAGGGCGGCGTTGGGCACATCCACTCCCACCTCCACCACGGTGGTGGAGACCAGCACATCGATCTCTCCGGCGGAAAAGGAGGACATCACCGCCTCCTTCTCCCGGGGCCGCATTTTTCCGTGGAGGAATGACACCCGCAGGTCGGGAAACACCTGGGTGCGGAGGGTCTCGGCGTAGGTGGTCACCGCCTTCAGATCCGGACGGGGTTCCGCCTGTGCCCACTGGGCGTCCCGCGCCCCATCCTCTGTCCTTTCCTCCACCGCGGGACAGATGATATAGGCCTGACGCCCTTCCCCCACCAGGCGGCGGACAAAATTGTACATCCGCTGGCGCTTGTCCTCATGGACCACATAGGTCTCCACCGGCGTGCGGCCCGGGGGGAGCTGGTCGATGATGGATACATCCAGATCCCCATATATGATAAGGGCCAGCGTCCGCGGGATGGGCGTGGCCGACATGACCAGCACATGGGGGGGCAGCATCCCGCCCTGCTCCGACTTGCCGGCCAGGGCGGCTCGCTGGGCCACGCCAAAGCGGTGCTGCTCATCGGCTACGATCAGGGCCAGTCGTCGGAACTCTACCTGGGGGGAGATCAGGGCATGAGTGCCGATGATCAAATCGATCTCTCCGGCGGCCAGGGCCTTCCGGGTCTCTCGCTTCTCCTTCTGGGTCAGGCCTCCGGTGAGAAGCCCCACCCGGACCCCAGCCGGACCCAGAAGGGCGGAAAGAGAGCGCCAGTGCTGCTCCGCCAACACCTCAGTGGGGGCCATCAGAGCAGCTTGGTACCCCGCTCCTGCGGCGAGCCACGCGGCGAAGGCGGCCACCACCGTCTTGCCTGAGCCCACATCCCCCTGGACCAGCCGGTTCATGGGCCGTCCGGAGGCCATGTCCGCGGCGATCTCCTCCATCACCCGGACCTGGGCCCCGGTGGGCGGGAAGGGGAGCAGGGCAAGAAAGCTGTCCAGGGGGCGGGGGGGAACTGCCTGTCCGGAACCGCCGCCCCGGCGTGTCTTCAGCATGGTCAAACCGGCGGAGAGGTAAAACAGCTCCTCAAAGGTCAGCCGCCGCCGGGCCAGCTCCAGCGCCTGAAAGGTGTCAGGAAAATGGATGTTCCGATAGGCAAACTCCGCCTGGGCAAGACCGTGTTCCAGACGGATCGACGGGGGTAGCGTCTCCGGAACGGCTCCGGCGCAGGCATCCACCGCCCGCTGGGTGAGGGAGAGCATCAGGGGGTTGGAGATCCCGGCGGTCAGGGGATAGACGGGGATGATGCGGCCGGTGGCGTTCCGGCGGTCCGCAGGCTCGAAGATGGGGTTGACCATAGCCCGGCGGCTTCCCTGCTCCTCCACGGTCCCAAAAAAGATATACTCCTCCCCGGCGCGGAGGGCCCGCTCCACATAGCTCTGATTGAAAAAGGTGAGATGGAGGGCCCCCGCCTGATCCACCACCCGCAGCTGGACCAGCTCCAGTCCCCGGCGGATCCGGGCCAGACGGGGATGCTCCGCGGCCATGGCCCGAACGCACACCTTCCGGCCCAGAGGGGCGGAGCGGATGGAATAGATCTCCCGGCGGTCCTCGTAGTCCCGCGGAAAATAGGTGAGCAGCTGGGCGCACCGGGTCAGTCCCAGCTTTGCCAGCTTTTTCGCCCGGGCCTCCCCCACTCCGGGGAACTGGTCCAGGGGGGTATCCAATGTGATGGCCATGGGCGCGCCTCCTTTCCGTCCGGTCGGGGTCCTGTGCGGCAGCGATATTTTACCACAAGTTTATGAGAGCGTAAAGGGCGGGGCGGCAGAAGGCCCCGGCGATCCGCCGGGGCCTGAGACTCTCCAACAAGCGGCGCAGCCGCTTGTTGGAGAAGGGCTGCACGAAAGCTTCGCCTCGATTTCGCACGAAATTGTCGGCGCAGCTTGCGTGAGAAGTGTCATTTCCGAGGTACACGCCCCCGGAAATGACGCATTTTGATTTTATTTCGCCGCTTGTCAGCGGCGAAACTCTGCGAGGCATCTGTTGATCGGGAAATTTTTCATCAACTGCGGCAGAAGGCCCCGGCGATCCGCCGGGGCCTTCTGCCTGTGTGTGTTGTAAAAGGAGAGAGAAAAGAAATGGAGAAAGATTGTAATCACTGAGTACGCTTATATCCTAACGGATAATTACGTCAGAATCGTGACCAACCTGTGAACGTTTTGGAAACAATCCCGCTCCTTTATGAACAATTTATAAAAACATCCTCATTACAGCCCGGTGAGGTCAAAGGGAGGGGTGTACTCCTCCCGGGCGCTGGTGCGCTCCTGACAAAAGCCGGGCAGGTCCAGATTCCGCATATAGTCCGCGCAGCTCTCCATCTCCCCTCGGCGGAGGCGGCGGTCCAGCTCGGGAAACGCGCTCAGGTCCCCCCAGGGGGTGTACTGGCTCATCAGCGAGAAGAGGACCGCCCCCTTGGGGAAGGTCCGGGCCACCCAGTCCATCACCGCCTTGGCCTGGGCGGTCTGTCCCGGAAGGATCAGGTGGCGGATCACCACGCCCCGGGTGAGCAGTCCCGCCTCATCAAACCGGCAGGGGCCGGTCTGGCGGAACATCTCCTCAATGGCGGCCTTGGCGGCCCCGGGATAGTCCGACGCGGCGGAGTAGCGCCCGGCAGTCTCCGGATCCAGGTACTTCAGGTCGGGGAGATAGACGTCCACCCGGCCCTCCAGCGCCCTGAGGGTCTCCACCCGGTCGTACCCCCCGGAGTTCCATACCACCGGGACCGGAAGGGGCTCCTCCAGGACCTGGCGCACGACATGGGCATAGTGGGTGGGGTTGACAAAATTGATGTTGTGGGCCCCCTGGCGGACCAGTTCCAGGCAGACCTCACGCAGGCGGGGGACGGTGAGGGCTTTTCCAAAGTCCCGGTGGCTGATGGCCTCGTTCTGACAGAACACGCACCCCAAGGAGCAGCCGGAGAAGAACACGGTCCCGGAGCCCCTCTTACCGGAGATGGGGGGCTCCTCCCAGTGGTGGAGGGCAGCCCGGGCGGCCACCGGCAGGGCTGGCATCCGGCACCAGCCCTCACCTGTCGTATCAGTGCGCAGAGCCCCGCACCGGCGGGGACAGAGATCGCAGATCATCGGGCGGCCCCCCTCCGGCGGTAGACGCACTCCACCATACCATTTTCCGCCCGGTGGGAGACCAGCTCCAGAAGCTTCGGAGCCGTCAGTCCGCCAAACAGAGGGATCCCCGCCCCCAGCAGGGTGGGGATGATGGTCAGGCGCAGCTCGTCGATCAGGTCCAGCTCCAGGGCCTGACGCACCAGCTCCGCCCCGCCGCACAGCCATATATCCCGGCCGGGGCACTCCCGAAGCCGGGCCGCCAGCCGGTCCAGGGACAGGCTGGTGAACCGGATCTCTCCCTCCGGCTCCGGCGCGCTCCGGTGGGTGAGCACCCAGGCGGACAGCCCCTCATAGGGCCAGCTCCCGGGGGAGAGCTGGGTGGTGATCTGATCGTAGGTCCGCCGCCCCATGATCACTGTGTCCACCGTCCGGATAAAGTCCGAGTAGCCTCCGTCTCCATCCCAGGCGGGGTCCTGGCCGGTCAGCCAGTCCACGCCTCCGGCGGAGTCCGCCAAATAGCCGTCCAGGCTCATGGCGATGTAGAGTACGATGCGTCTCATTTGAGTTCCCTCCCGTCAAAAATATCCCAGTTGCCTGTCCACAAAGTCCCGAAAAGCCTGAAACGCGTTGGGCACAGCGTAATCCCGGGCCAGGGCCTGCCGGTCGGCCCACACCCAAGACTCCGGCAGGGCTTCTGCGGGAATACGGGCGGTCCAGGCCTGCATCCGCCACTCGATGTGGGTAAAAATATGCCTGCCCTGTCCGGCGGGCACCAGCTCCTCTTGCTCAAGCCCAAGGAGCGCAGGGATCGCACCTTCCTCCGCAAGCTCGTTAGGATACTCCCACAGTCCGGCCAGAAGCCCCTTGTCCGGCCTGCGGCGCAGGGCCACGCCCTGCTCTGAAACGATCAGATAAACCGACCGCCGCTCGATCCTCCGGGCCTTTTTGGGGGCCTTGACCGGCAGCTGGCCGATGCGGTCCTCCAGCCGGGCACGGCAGAACTCCGCCGCTGGGCACCGGCCGCACAGGGGAGCGCCGTTGGGCAGGCACACAGTGGCCCCCAGCTCCATCATGGCCTGGTTGAACTGTCCGGGCGCTTCTGTGGGAATGATCTGACGCAGCGCCTCTGTGATCCGCCGCTTGACCGCGGGCGCCGTAATGTCCCCCGCGTCCCCGGTGACCCGGGTCACCACCCGCAGGACGTTCCCATCCACCGCCGGAACCGGAAGGCCAAAGGCAATGGAGGCCACCGCCCCCGCGGTATAGTCCCCGACCCCGGCCAGAGAGCGGATCCCGTCATAAGTGTTTGGGAATACTCCCCCGAAGTTCTCCATGATCTGCCGGGCGGCCTTTTGGAGGTTGCGGGCCCGGCTGTAATAGCCCAGCCCCTGCCACAGCTTCATCAGGGCGTCCTCCGGCAGCGCGGCCAGGTCGGCCACGGTGGGCACTGCCTCCAAAAACCGCCGGTAATAGTCCAATACCGCCGCTACCCGGGTCTGTTGAAGCATGATCTCCGAGATCCAGACCCGGTATGGCGTGGGATCGCTCCGCCAGGGCAGCACCCGGGCGTTTTCCCGGTACCACAGCAGCAGCGGGATGGGCAGCTGGTTTAATTCCTTCATCATGGGTCCCTCCTTGCAAACCTCTGCCCGCCGGAGCGGCCAAAGGTATAGTTATTTAGTTATATGATCTATAATCAAATTGGGGATAGTATTTTCGCTGGAAAGGTGGTAAAGTTCTACTTGCAAAAGGTTAAAAAATTAACGAGCCCCCGATAGCCGCTCTTGTCGGTGGGTTTGTCAAAAAAACCTTTGCAGCTCGATTTTCCATTCCTTCCTTCTCACAAAACAGCCAAAAGCGGAAGCCCGGCGGGGCTTCCGCTTTTGGCTGTTTCAGGGCCGCGGTCAGCCTCAGCCCCGCGAGACCACGTTTTTCAGGGGCTCTCCGGCCAGATAGCGGCGCAGATTTTCCAGAGCCAAGCGGACGCAGTTTTCCCGGGTGACCGGCAGGCGCAGGCCGCCCGCCACATGGGCGGTCAGCAGCAGGTTGGGCACGTCCCACAGGGGGCTGTCCTCCGGGAGCGGCTCCGGCGTGGTGACGTCCAGAGCGGCTCCCCACAGGTGGCCGCCGTTCATCAGCTCCACCAGGGCGTCCTGGTCCAAAACGCTGCCCCGGCCCGCGCTGAGGAGAACGGCATCCTCCTTCATGCTGGACAGCCGTGCCCGGTCCATCAGGCCATCGGTCTCCGGGGTGTGGGGCAGGGTGAGGGCCACCACATCGGCCTGGGGCAGCAGGCGGTCCAGCTCAGACAGGGGGAACAGCTCATCGAAGCCCGGGACCGGGATCTTCACCGTGCGTTTCAGCCCGATGGTGCGCCCTGCTCCCAGGGCCTTGCACAGCTGGGCGAAGGCGGAGCCCACATGGCCTGCCCCGGCCACCAGAACAGTAGCGCCCACCAGGGTGCGCACCGAACCGATGTCCTGATCCCACTTGTGCTCCCGCTGCCGGTCCCGGCACAGTGGGAGCTTGCGGTACAGGGCCAGCAGGGTGGCCAGCAGGTGCTCCGCCACCGACTGGCTGTTGCTTCCGGCGGAGGAGGTGAGCAGTGCGCCCGCAGGCATCACATCCACATATTCATCTGTTCCGGCAAACATGGACTGGAACCACTTCAAATGCTCCGCCTGAGCTACCATCTCCGGCCTGGGCCAGCCCAGGATCACCGTGGCCTGGGCAAACTGCTCCGGCGTGGCGGTACGGCGGCCGGCGTAGAGGTGGACGGCGTCTGGGGCGGCGGCCTCAAAGGCGTTTTTTTCCTCCTCCATGAGGGGGAGCATATTCAAAATCGTTTCACTCATGGCAATCCTCCTTACTGTCCATACGGCACGCGGTGGGATCATTGTACCACACCCGCGCCGGCTTCGCAATGAATATCATGCGGCGGGCGCCGCCCGCCCGGAGCACAAGCCCTCCCGCAAACAAGCAGGCCGCCAGAAGCCTGACACCGTAAAGCTTCCGGCGGCCCGCTCCGAGCAGCCACGTTATTTTTTCTCAAAGCGGTAGCCCACTCCGCGCAAGGTGACGATCCGGTCGTTATGCGGCGTGATGGCCCGGCGGATCTGCTTGATGTGGGTGTCCAGTGTGCGGGTATCCTCGGGCAGGTCGCCGCCCCAGACGGTGTCCAAAATTTTCTTCCGGGAGAAGACCACATCCGGATTGGCGGCCAGCAGGGCCAGCACATCAAACTCCTTCGGCGTCAGGCCGACCTGAGTTCCGTCCACCGTGACCCGGCGGGCGATCAGATCGATGTAGATGCCGTCCTGCTCAATACTCTGCTGGCGCATGGAGTCCAACAGGGGGCCGCGCTTCATAATGGCGGAGATACGCAGCATCAGCTCCCGCGGCGAAAAGGGCTTGACCACATAGTCATCCGCCCCCAGCTCCAGCCCGCGGATCCGGTCGGCCTCATCGCCCCTCTCGGACAGGATCAAGATCGGGACCTGTGAAAAGCTGCGGATAGTCTGACAGACGGAAAATCCATCCAGCTCCGGCAGCATCACGGCGAGGATCACGAAATCAAATGTGCTCTGCCGGCAGAGCGCCACGGCGGTATAGCCGTCGCTTGCCTCGGCTACATCATATCCCTCCAGACGGGCATACCGCCCGATCTGAGCACGAACGGTCATATCACCGTCTACTACCAGGATACGCTTCATAGAAGTACCTCCTCTCGATTTCTGAACCGCCTATTGATCTTGGCGATATTGGTTCTGGACCAGGCGGAGCCGTTCACGGTATTGCGCAACGGCACGGGGCGGCGCGACGAGCGTAAGCTCTGTCTCCAGCGCGAACAGCCAGCCGAAGAACTGAGGGCTCAGCACCAGAGGGATGCTGACGGTGAAATGCTCCGGTCCGTCCGGGACCAGGATCACATCCTGGCCAAAGCGGTCCAGGACCACGCCCACCATCGCGCGCGTTCCCCGCAGCGTGACCGTCATCTCTTCCCCGCTGTACATTCCGAAATGCTTCTGTCCGTACGCGGCAATATCAAAGGCGGGATACTGCTCCGTCCCCTCCAGAGGGTTGTCCGTGACGGTGATCCCCGTCATCTTATCCACACGGTAGTGGCGCATCTCCCGGTTTGCGCTGTCGTACGCCACCAGATAGTAGTTGTCATTGTTCCAGATCAGTCCGTAGGGAGAGACGGCGTACTGCTGTCCCCCGCGCCGCAGGACCTTCTTCCGCTGGAGGTCGTAGTCAAAATACTGAAAGGTGATGGCCCGCCGGGCGGCAATTGCGGTATGGAGCCGGTCCACATTGAAGTAGATGCTCTCATTCATCACCTTGACCCGGCCGCTGACAAATACCTGCCGCTGTAACTGGCGGGCCTGGTAAACGCTGGCCAGGCGCTCCAGCTTGCGGATCAGCGCGTCGCTCTTCCGCCGGGTGATAAACCGCGAGGACTGCACCGCGTCCACCAGCAGCTTCAACTCCGGCAACTCAAAGTCCCGGGCGCCTACAAACCACCCGGGATGCCTTCCCTTCCGGCATTGGACGTCAACGCCAAAGCGGGACAGGGCTTCCAGATCATCATAAACGCTTTTGCGCTCCGCCTGAATGTCATAGCGGGCCAGCTGGGAGATCAGCTCCTGTACCGTCATGGGGTGCTCCTCGTCGGTCTGCTGGGTGAGGATCTGGCACAGGTACAGCAGCTTCAGCTTCTGATTGGCGCTCCGGGCCATAGGGACCACCTCCGCAGCTCGGGATCAGGACCAGGATGCCCAGATCTCAGGGCAGTAGCCCACCGTGGCCTGCCTCCCGTTTCGGACGATGGGGGTGCGGATCAGGGTGGGGTCCTGGAACAGCTTGTCCAGCTTGGCCTGGTCAGAGGCCAGGTACTGGAGCAGTACAGCGTCCGGATGCTTGGAGTCCACCATAGCCTCCAGACCGACAGCCTGGCGCACACTGGTCAGTTCCCCCAGGCTCATGCCATATTTTCTCACATCAATGGACTGAACGCGGATCCGCCGCTCCTTGAACCAGCGTTCCGCCTTTTTCGTGTCAAAGCTCTTGGAACTTCCAAAAATCTGGATATTCATACAGGGACCTCCTGGAGACCGGCGGAGCGGCCAGGAACCGCGCAAGCCAGATCCACGCCCTGAATAGAAGGAAAAAACAGCAGAAATCAACCATAAATGGAGTATATTTGCCCCGACGGGCCCGATGACTCCGGCCCGGTTTTCCTTCCCCTGCCGGCGCTCCCCCTCCGCTCCTGAATTTACTAGGAAAAGTATATCATATTTTGCCAGGAGAGACAAGATACTTCCCGCAAGAAACGGACCTTTCTCAGAAAAATGTCAGCGTGGCAAACTTTTTGTCAGTTTTTGTTTCAGAGGTATACAGCGGAGGAAAGTTGTGGTATACTAAATTTAATTTAATTCTCATACGGGCCGTGTTTACAGTACGGCCCCGGAGTGATTTATACGCGGACGGAGTGCTCGAGCGGCCGCGCTCGCCCCCCGCGTTTAAATAGCGGATTCCCGGACCGTGCGGAACCGGCCGGACGGGATCACGCCGGGCGTGTCAAACAGTTCCCCAAAGACGAAGAAAGACCGTTTTCCCCAGGCGAGGCAGGGCCGTGGGAGGAGGCTTCTTCGTCTGGTCATTGTGCAAGCCGCACAGGACAGACCGGGAGCTTTGCGCCTGTTGACGACAGAACAATGCTGTGAAGCGACGATCAGAAAGGAAGTAACGAAAATTTTATGGCTGAAAAATTGAAAATCATCTCTCTGGGCGGTTTGAATGAGATCGGCAAGAACCTGACAGTCTATGAGTATGGCAACGACATCATCGTGGTGGACTGCGGCATGGGGTTCCCGGATGACGATATGTACGGCATCGACGTGGTCATTCCCGATGTGAGCTATCTCATCAAAAATCAGAGCAAGATCCGGGGCATCTTCATCACCCACGGGCATGAGGACCACATCGGGGCGATCCCCTATGTGCTGCGTTCTGTGAACGCGCCCATCTATGCCACCCGAATGAGCGCAGGGCTGATCCAGCTGAAGCTGGAGGAGCACCGCCTGGTGTCCAAGACCAAGATGATCACCTGCGAGGCGGGAGACGTGATCCAGGCGGGTAAGTTCTCCGTGGAATTCATCCATGTGAACCACTCCATCGCGGACGCGGTGGCCTTCGCCATCAAGTCTCCGGTGGGCACCGTGGTCCACACCGGAGACTTCAAGATCGACACCACCCCCATCCAGGGCGGGATGATAGACCTGGCCCGGTTCGGCGCCCTGGGGCGCGAGGGCGTGCTGGCCCTGCTGGCCGACTCCACCAATGTGGAGCGCCCGGGATATACCCGCAGCGAGAGCAGCGTGGGTAACTCCTTCGACGTGCTGTTCAAGGGCTGTGAGGAGCGCATCATCGTCACCACCTTCGCCTCCAACGTGGACCGCCTCCAGCAGATCATCAACGTGGCGGCGCGGTACGGCCGGCGGGTGGCAGTAACAGGCCGCTCCATGGAAAACGCCATGAAGGTCTCCACCGCTCTGGGCTATATGAACATCCCGGACGGTGTGCTGATGGATCTGAACCACATCAAGTCCCTGCCCAAGAACAAGGTGTGCATCATCACCACCGGCAGCCAGGGCGAGACCATGTCCGCCCTGTCCCGGATGGCCTTCTCCACCCACCGTCAGGTGGACATCCAGCCCGGAGATAAGGTGATCGTCTCCGCCTCCACCATCCCGGGCAACGAGAACGCCATGGGCAACGTCATCAACGAGCTCTACCGCAAGGGGGCAGACGTGGTCAACGAGCGGGAACTCCCCCTCCATGTGTCCGGCCACGCCTGCCAGGAGGAGCTGAAGATCATCCATGGCCTGGTGAAGCCCAAATTCTTCATCCCGGTCCACGGGGAGCAGCGCCACCTGAAGCTCCACGCCAAGCTGGCCCGCCAGATGGGGATGGACCCCCGGGACATCCTCATCAGCGACATCGGCCGGGTGATCGAGCTGACGCCCAAGACCTGCAAGCTGGGCGGCACCGTCACTGCGGGCAAGGTGTTTGTGGACGGCTCCGGCGTGGGCGATGTGGGCAGCGTGGTCCTGCGGGACCGCCGCCACCTGGCCCAGGACGGCATGGTGGTCGTGGTGGTCTCCATGTCCGGCGAGGACGGGGCCCTGGTCTCCGGCCCGGACATCATCACCCGGGGCTTCGTATATGTGAAGGAGTCCGAGGGCCTGATGGATGAGCTGCGGCAGGTGGCCCTGGACGCCATTCTGGACGTGGACACCCGGTACGCCACCGACTGGTCCGCCATCAAGCAGTCTATCAAGGCCGACCTGTCCAACTACCTCTATAAAAAGACCAAGCGCTCCCCCATGATCCTGCCTGTCATCATGGAAGTGTGACGCTTCGCGGCCAAAAGCAGCAGCCCGCCGGGCCCCTTTCGGGGTCCGGCGGGCTGCTGCTTCATGCTGAGATCTTGCGGTTCATTTCCGCTTTTTGTGCTTGTCAAAGAAGCCTTTCAGGCCGCCCTCCTCTGGGACGTCCTCGCCCATGGCCTCGGCATAGGCCCGCAGGGCCTCCTTCTGCTCCCCGGTAAGGGAGGAGGGCACCTGGACCCGGACAGTGACATACTGGTCGCCCCGGCCCCGGCCCCGCAGCTCCGGGATGCCCTTGCCCCGCAGGCGGAAGGTGGTTCCCGGCTGGGTCCCGGCGGGCAGGTTGTACTTCACCTTGCCGTCAATGGTGGGGATCTCCAGCTCCGCGCCCATGACCGCCTGATAGAAGGTCACCGGCTGCTCATACAGGACGGTGGTCCCGTCCCGGCGGAACTGATTGCTGGGCTTCACCCGCACCCCCACGATCAGGTCGCCGGCGGGGCCACCGTTTTTGCCTGCGTTGCCCTGGCCCCGCAGGGAGACGGCCTGCCCGTCGTCGATACCGGCGGGGATGCTGACGGTGACCCGCTTGCTCTTTTTCACGCTGCCGCTGCCGCCGCAGGCCTTACAGGGGCTGTGGATGATCTTTCCGGTGCCCCGGCAGCGGGCACAGGCCGCCGTACTGGAGAAGGCGAAGCCGCCGGTGCGCTGCTGCACCCGCACCACGCCGGTGCCCCGGCAGTCGGGGCAGGTCTCCGCGGTGGTCCCAGGCTCACAGCCGGAGCCGTGGCAGGCCCCACACTCCTCGCTGCGGTTCAGGCTGATCTCCTTCTCGCAGCCGAAGGCGGCCTCCTCAAAGGTTATTGTAAGGTTGGCACGCAGGCTCTCCCCCTTCTGGGGGCCGTTGCGCCGGGCGGAGGAGGATCCGCCGAAGCCCCCGAAGCCCCCTCCGAAGAAGGAGCCGAAGATGTCGCCCAGGTCGATGTCCCCCATGTCGAAGCCAAAGCCGCCGCCGGGGCCGCCCGCTCCATAGTTGGGATCCACCCCCGCGTGTCCGAACTGGTCGTACCGGGCCCGCTTCTCCTTGTCGGAGAGGATGCTGTACGCCTCGTTCACTTCCTTGAATTTGGCCTCTGCGGCCTGGTCCCCGGGGTTGACGTCCGGGTGGTACTTTTTCGCCAGCTTTCGGTAAGCCTTTTTTATTTCATCGTCCGAAGCGCCCTTGCTCACGCCCAGGACTTCATAGTAATCACGTTTCTGTTCTGGCATAATATCACCAACTTCTGAATTAGGAATGAGGAGTTAGGAATGAGGAATTGCGGGATCCACCTCCGGCATAAGAATTGAAATTCGTCCGGCTTGGCCGGACGCCTCAATTCCTCATGTCTAATTCCTAGCCGTTGTACAGGCAAGACGCCGCGCAGGCGGGGCGATGCCCCGCCCGCGCGGACCATAGATCATTCTTACTTGTTATCGTCATCCACCACGGTGTAGTCCGCGTCCACCACGTCGGGGCCCGCGTCGTTCCCACCGGCCTGGCCGCCGCCGAAGTTGGCGCCGCCCATATCGGGGCCGCCGGCCTGCTGGCCGTTCTGCTGATACAGCTTCTCGCTGACGGCATAGAAGGCCTTGGTCAGCTCCTCCGTGGCGTTCTTGATGGCCTCGGTGTCGTTCCCCTTCAGAGTCTCCTTCAGCTTGCCCAGGGCGGACTCCACATTGGCCTTGTCCCCGGCGTCCAGCTTGTCGCCCATATCCTCCAGGGTCTTTTCCGTCTGGAACACCATCTGGTCGGCCTGGTTGCGCACATCAGCTGCCTCACGCTGCTTCTTGTCCTCGGCGGCGAACTGCTCTGCCTCGTGGACCGCCTTATCGATGTCCTCCTTGGACATATTGGTGGAGGAGGTGATGGTGATGTGCTGCTCCTTACCGGTGCCCAGGTCCTTGGCGGACACGTTCACGATGCCGTTGGCGTCAATGTCAAAGGTGACCTCGATCTGAGGCACGCCGCGGCGGGCGGGGGCAATGCCGTCCAGGTTGAAGCGGCCCAGGGTCTTGTTGTACTGGGCCATCTCACGCTCGCCCTGGAGCACATGGACCTCCACGGAGGTCTGGTTGTCAGCGGCGGTGGTGAAGGTCTGGCTCTTCTTCACGGGGATGGTGGTGTTGCGCTCGATGAGCTTGGTCATCACGCCGCCCATGGTCTCGATGCCCAGGGACAGGGGGGTGACGTCCAGCAGCAGCAGGTCCTTCACGTCGCCGGTGAACACGCCGCCCTGAAGGGCCGCGCCGGAGGCCACGCACTCGTCGGGGTTAATGCCCTTGAAGCCCTCCTTGCCGGTGAGCTTCTTCACCTCGTCCTGGACAGCGGGGATCCGGCTGGAGCCGCCCACCATCAGGACCTTGGAGATCTGACTGCCGGACAGGCCGGCATCGCTCATAGCCTGCTTGACGGGGCCGGCGGTGGCCTCCACCAGGTGGTGGGTCAGCTCATTGAACTTGGCGCGGCTCAGGGTCAGATCCAAGTGCTTGGGTCCGGTGGCGTCGGCGGTGATATAGGGCAGGTTGATGTTGGTGGAGGTGACGCCGGACAGCTCGATCTTGGCCTTCTCAGCAGCCTCCTTCAGGCGCTGCATGGCAACCTTGTCGCCGGTGAGGTCGATGCCCTCAGCCTTCTTGAACTCGGCGGCCATCCAGTCCATAACACACTTGTCAAAGTCGTCGCCGCCCAGGCGGTTGTTGCCGGCGGTGGCCAGCACCTCGATGACGCCGTCATCGATGTCCAGGATGGACACGTCGAAGGTGCCGCCGCCCAGGTCATAGACCATGACCTTCTGGGCGCTCTCCTTATCCACGCCATAGGCCAGGGCCGCGGCGGTGGGCTCGTTGATGATACGCTTCACGTCCAGACCGGCGATCCGGCCGGCGTCCTTGGTGGCCTGACGCTGGGCGTCGGTGAAGTAAGCAGGGACGGTGATGACCGCCTCGGTGACCTTCTCGCCCAGATAGGCCTCGGCGTCCGCCTTCAGCTTCTGAAGGATCATGGCGCTGATCTCCTGGGGGGTGTACTTCTTCCCATCGATGTCCACCTTATAGTCGGAGCCCATCTCACGCTTGATGGAGATGACGGTCCGGTCGGGGTTGGTGATGGCCTGGCGCTTGGCCACCTGGCCCACCATGCGCTCTCCGTCCTTGGAGAAGGCGACCACAGAGGGGGTGGTGCGGTTACCCTCCGCGTTGGGGATGACGACAGACTCGCCGCCCTCCATCACAGCCACACAGCTGTTGGTAGTACCTAAGTCAATACCGATGATCTTGGACATAATGTTTTCCTCCTAAATATATGAAAGATTGTTATTTACAAAATACGTTATGGGATGAAGTCAGGTCCGGAATCATACAATTCCTAATTCCTAACTTCTAATTCCTAACTGCCAACTAGTTGGCCACCTTTACCATGGAGAACCGGATGACCTTGTCCCCCAGCTTAAAGCCGGCCTGGAACACCTCAGCCACAATATTCTCGCCCAGGCTCTCATCCTCTATGTGCATCACCGCGTTGTGGAGGGTGGGGTCAAAGGGCTGGCCCAGGGCGGGGATCTCTGTGATCCCCAGCTTCTCCAGCACGGACCGCAGCTGGGTCATGGTCATTTCCACGCCCTTCTTATAGGCCTCATCGGCGGTCTCCTGCTTCAGGGCCCGCTCCAGGTTGTCATACACCGGAAGGAAGGCCGAAGCAGCGTCCGCCTTGGCATCGTTCCAGATGGACTCCTTTTCCTTGGTGGTGCGCCGGCGGTAGTTGTCGTACTCGGCCGCCAGACGGAGGTATTTGTCCTCCTGATGGGCCGCCTGGTCCTTCAGGGCCTCCAGCTCAGCCAGCAGGGGATCTATCTCCCCTTCTCCGGACTCCGGGGCCGGCTGTTCGGTCTGGACGGGCTCTTCCGTCTCAGGGGCCTTCTGCTCCTCGGCCGCTGTCTCCTCCGGCCGCTTCTCTTTCCTGCTCATGGACTACTGTTCCTCCTATTCCTGATCCTGCCCGTCTCCGCCATCGCTGCCGGCGGGAAGCTCCCCCTTGCCGAACATCCGGGTCAGGCTGTCGGCGAAGTAGGACAGGCGGGCTGTCACTTTGGCATAATCCATCCGGGTGGGTCCCACCACCCCGATGACGCCCCGCATATTGTCTCCAATGTCATAGCTGGCCATGACTACGCTGGTGTCCTTCAGGGCCTCGTTCACATTTTCCGGTCCGATGAGGATGTTCATGTTCTGGCCGTCCCCCAGGGTGACCGGGAGGCGGGAGGCCTCTTTTTCCTCCGCCAGATAGTTCATCAGCGGCTTGGCCTTGTCCAGGCTCCGGTACTCCGGATGTTCCAGCAGATGGGTGATCCCCGCCGTGTGGACCGGCTGATTGCGCTGCTCGCCCAGCACCTCGATGGCGAACTGGACCACCAGAGAGATCAGCTGGAAGGCGCCGGGGGCGGAGCGGGTCTCCATTTTGTCCAGAGTGTCCTCCATCTCCTCCAGGGTCAGACCCACAAAGGAGCTGTTCAGTACGGTGGACAACAGCTGGAGCTGGGTGTCGGAGAGGGTATCCGGGATGCGGATCAGCTTGTTTTTCACCACGCTGTTGTCCGTCATCACCACCGCGATAAAGGCGTTCTCCTCCACCATCAGCAGGTCGTACCGTTTCACTGTCACCCGCATCCGGGGGGCGGCGGCGGTAAAGACCGGGTAGTCGCTGATCTGGGAGAGGACCTTTCCCGCCTGATCCAGGCACCGGTCCAGCTCCTCCATCTTCAGGTTCAGTGCCTCGTTGATCCGCTGGGTCTCCTGGATGGTCAGCTGGTGCTCGCCCATCAGCTCATTGACATACAGCCGGTAGCCCATGGGGGAGGGGACCCGCCCGGCGGAGGTGTGGGGCTGCTCCAGATAGCCCATCTCCGTGAGGTCGGCCATCTCGTTGCGAATGGTGGCGGTGGAGATGTCCAGTCCGGCCTGCTGGGCCACGGCCTTGGAACCCACAGGCTCCGCTGTGATGATGTAGATCTCCACAATGGCCCGAAGGATCCGTTTTTTCCGGTTGGTCAGCTCCATACGCTCACCTCCTGTACTTTGATCGGTTGGTTTAGCACTCATTATCCTCGAGTGCTAAAGATAATGTACCACCTGCCCCCGGGATTGTCAATAGGCACTTTATGAATTTATTATAAACAAACACTGAGAAGTGTAAACTTTTCAAGATTTGCAGAGAAATCATCCATTTGCTAATCTCCAGCCGGCCTGGGTCCCCCGCGGCAGTTCAAGGGATCTCTCCGGCGGCCGTCTGCCGGCCTGTTCTGCCGGGTTTTGGAATTTTTCCATTCAACGTTGGGGGGCGTCCTGCGGGCGTCATGGCCCACGGAAGGCGGGCGGGTCAGGAGACCCGCCCCTACGGGGCAATTTCGGTCCTGCGCGATATGGCGACCGCCACAGCCACGAAACCACACCTGTCCCTCCGGAATCAAACAGGGCTGTTAAAAACGCCGTAGGGGTGGCCCTCCGTGGCCGCCCGTCCCCCGTAGCGGGATATTTTCCGGTCATTTCGTAGGGGAGGGGCTTGCCCCTCCCGCCGGTTTTCGGAATTGCTCCATTCAACGTTGGGGGGACGTCCTGCGGGGCGGCGCGCCGAGTCGTCGCGCCCTACGGACGTCATGGTCCATAGAAGGCGGACGGGTCAGGAGACCCGCCCCTACGGGGCAATTTCAGTCGTGCGTGATATGATAATCGCCACAGCCACGAAACCGCACCTGTCCCTCCGGAACCAAATGGGGTCACAAAAATGCCGTAGGGGCGAGTCCCAGACTCGCACGTCCACGGTTCATAGGAACGGCTTCGTCCAACGCCCCCCCGACCCACACCCTCTGCCACGGCTGGTCGGAACCAGGCGCGGCGGTGAAATGGAACAGGCTGGAATTTTGCACCGCATCAGGGCCCGGTGGCCCGAAAGGAATCAAACCCGGAACCGTATTTTGCGCGCCGGAAATATTACATGAGGGTATAGGGGTATCCCCCGTAAACGGGGGTCCGGGGGAAAACGAACTGGAGCCGGAGGGAACTTGTTCCCGACGGCGATGTGAGTCTTCCCCCGGCGATCCTTTGGTTTCTTTCCCATCGTTGGGAAAGAAACTCGCCCTGCGGGGCGAAATCCTCCGCGTGGAATGAAACCCATCCTAAAACCGGCGGGCGGGTCAGGAGATCCGCCCGTCCTCCGGCTTTGCTGTTTTTTGCCTGAGATGTTGTAGGGGCGGCCCTATGTGGCCGCCCGCCGATTTCCCGCCGGGGAATGTTTCCCCTCCGTCCCGTAGGGGAGGGGCTTGCCCCTCCCGCCGTTTTTCGGAATTTTTTCGGTCAACGCTGGGGTTTCGCCATGCGGGGCGGCGCGCCGAGTCGTCGCGCCCTACGGACGTTATGGTCCTCTGTGGCCGCCCGTCCTACGGGACATTTCCCCTGCCCTATAATATCTCAGGATGTGAAAACCCTTCTATAAAGAAACAGCGGAAGGGATAAGCCCTTCCGCTGTTTGAAATCATAATAAAAAGATGTCACGCTCAGTTCTTCAGACTCTGCATAGGGGCGGGGATGCGTCCCCCCCGGGCGACAAAGTCCCGGGCGGAGAAGGGATGGACCGGCTGCACCGGGGCGGAGCCCAGCAGGCCGCCGAACTCCACCAGATCGCCCACCTGCCTGCCGGGGGCGGGGATCAGCCGGACCGCGGTGGTCTTGGAGTTGACCATGCCGATGGCCGCCTCGTCGGCGATGATGGCGGACAGGGTCTCGGCGGAGGTATCCCCGGGGACGGCGATCATATCCAGACCCACCGAGCACACACAGGTCATGGCCTCCAGCTTATCCAGGGTGAGGGCCCCGGAGCTTGCGGCGGCGATCATGCCCTCATCCTCGCTCACCGGGATGAAGGCGCCGGACAGGCCGCCCACATGGGAGGAGGCCATAACGCCTCCCTTCTTCACCGCATCGTTGAGCAGGGCCAGGGCCGCGGTGGTGCCATGGGTGCCGCACACCTCCAGACCCACTTCCTCCAGGATCCGGGCCACACTGTCGCCCACCGCCGGGGTGGGGGCCAGGGAGAGGTCCACAATACCGAAGGGGGTGTCCAGGCGGCGGCTGGCCTCCTGGGCCACCAGCTGGCCCATACGGGTGATGCGGAAGGCTGTCTTTTTGATGGTCTCGGCCACCACGTCGAAGGGCTGACCCTTCACCGCCTGGAGGGCGTGGTGGACCACGCCGGGGCCGGAGACTCCCACATTGATGACCTTCTCCGGCTCGCCCACTCCGTGGAAGGCACCGGCCATAAAGGGATTGTCCTCCACAGCATTGCAGAACACCACCAGCTTGGCACAGCCGAAGCCGCCCTGATCCGCGGTGCGCTGGGCCAGGTCCTTGATGGTGCGGCCCATCAGGGCCACCGCGTCCATATCGATGCCCGCCTTCGTGGAGCCCACATTCACACTGGCGCACACCAGGTCGGTGGTAGACAACGCCTCAGGGATGGAGGCGATGAGTTTCCGGTCGGCCTCCGTCATCCCCTTCTGCACCAGGGCGGAGAATCCGCCAATAAAATTGACGCCGGTGGCCTTGGCGGCCCGGTCCAGAGCGGTGGCAAAGGGCGCGTAGTTCTCCGTCTCCGCGGCGGCAGCCACCAGGGCGATAGGGGTGACGGAGATCCGCTTGTTGACGATGGGGATGCCGAACTCCGCCTCGATGGCCTCTCCAGTGGCCACCAGCTTTTCGGCATATCGGGTGATCTTGTCGTAGATCGCATCGCAGGCCGCCTTCGGGTCGCTGCGGGCGCAGGACAGCAGGGAGATCCCCATAGTGATGGTCCGCACATCCAGGTGCTGCTGGTCGATCATCTGGATGGTCTGCATAATTTCGTGTTGACTGAGCATGAATTGCCCCTCCTAATTGTTGTCACATGACTGCGGCTGCTCCGCTTGCCTCCGCGCTTCTCTTTGTCACGCTGTGGATTGGGCACGCGGCCGGGGAGACAACTCCTACGACTCCGGGCAGACCCGGTCCCGCCGTTGGCGGCCCCTGGGCTCTGCCCATCCGCTCCGCAGTCTGTCTCCCCTGTGCGCATATCCTCCGCGCTTCTCTTTGTCACGCTGCGGATTGGGCGCACAGCCGGGGAGACAACTCCTCCGACTCCGGGCAGACCCGGTCCCGCCGTTGGCGGCCCCTGGGCTCTGCCCATCCGCTCCGCAGTCTGTCTCCCCTGTGCGCATATCCTCCGCGCTTCTTTTTAGATCCGGTGCATCGCGTTGAAGATGTCCTCCCGCTGGATGCGGATGGACAGCCCACGCTCCTGGCCGGCCTGCTCCAGAAGCTGGGAGATCTCCACAATGGATTTATCGCAGGCGGCGGTGTCTACCAGCATCACCATGGTGAAATACTCCTGTAAAATGGTTTGGCTGATGTCCAGGATATTGATGCTGTGCTGGGCAAGCAGGGAGCACACTGCGGCGGTGATCCCCACCTGGTCCTTTCCGATGACGGTTACAATCGCTTTCATTCAGTATCATCCTTCCTTGTTCATATCCCGCGCCGCCTGTCCATGAAGGCTCAGGCGCTCAGTTCAATTCATCCAGCGTCAATTCAAATCCATCCAAAAAATGCTCCATAAAGTAGCTCAGTGCCGGAATCGGGTTCCGGCACAGGGCGGCATAGGTCTGTTCCCGGGCTTTTTTAAACTCCAGGTTTCCCGCCTTCAGCTCTTCCACACATTTGAGGTAGGCGGAGAGCTTGTCCGCCGCCTTGACCAGGGCCCGCACCTCCGGATCCGGGATGGTCAGCGCCTCCTCGTAGGCGGGGCGCAGCTCCTCCGGCAGCATGGACAGCAGCTTTTCCACCGCCACCGCCTCCACCTGCTGGTAGGCGCTCTGGATGTCCGGGTTGTCATATTTAATAGGGGTGGGCAGGTCTCCAGTGAGGATCTCACTGGCGTCGTGGTACAGGGCGGCCACGGCCACCCGTCCGGGATCCACGCTTCCGCCGAAATATTGGTTCTGGATCACGGCCAGGGCGTGGGCCAGCACTGCCACCTGGTGGGAGTGCTCCTGAATATTCTCCGGCTGGGTGTTGCGCATCAGCCCCCACCGGGCGATGTACCGCATCCGGGCGGTCATGGGGAAAAAGTTGTGGGCCACCGGACCCCGCCCCCTTCCTTGAGATGGTTGCTATTTTATCACAGACAGGGGCGGCTTGTAAACCGGAAACGGCGGGCGAGGGCGTATTTTCAACGGCCCTGGTCACTTCATAGATAAAAAGTTGGATAAAACTATCTGGATCCTGCATTGAACCGAAGAAAGAAACTCTATATAATGGTACCAGAAAATTATCTGGAGGTGTACTATGAAACGACTTCCCATGCTTGTATTGCTGACTGCTCCGTATGTCCTCCTTTTGCTGTATCTTTCCGAAAACGGTCCGCTTCTGCCCCCTGCCTTTGCTGGCGTGTCTGCGGTACTGTGTTTTGGGGCTATATACGCATTTTTCCTGCCCCGCTTGGGATTTCAGAGTAAACAGCTCCTATTTTGGTGCATGGTTCTGAAAATCTGTAATATCCCTATTTTCTGCCTGATTTTTGTAGTGTCATGCGGTCTGTTTGTGGTGATCCTTCCGGTGATCCCACTGTTGTTCAGCTTTGACTGCCTCCTGCTCCTTTCCACGTCCATGTATGGGGTCAGCGGCCTGCTCCAATGCAGACGGGAGAATACACTACCATCCAAAGTGATTTGGCTCAACCTTATTTTGCAATTTCTGTTTTGTGTGGATGTGGTCAGCGCAATCTACTGCTATTTCAAGGTTCGAAAATAGATGCGCACAGATTTCCTGTTTACTCCCGGCGGATTTTGCGGTAAAATGGAGCGGATCCAAACACGAAGGGAGGGCGGAGGATGGCCCAACTGTTAATGCCGGGCAGCGTAGTCGCCATGACGGACCAGGCGGCTGACCGGCTTTTGAAGCTGGACAGCGGCGACGCTGCCCTGCTGTACCTGCACCTGCTGCGCTGGGGTACGCCGGACGGCCTGCGCTGGCCGGAGGACCGGAAGCAGCGGGCGCTGGACCAGCTGAAGGAGCACGGCCTGGCCCCGGCCGCTCTGTCCGCCGCTCCGGCCGCCCCGGCCGTCCCCGCGGAGGCCCCGCCCCCGGAGTATGGGGCGGAGGATATCACCGCCGCCCTCAGCGACCCTGCCTCCACCTTCCCAGCCCTGGCCGACGAGGTGGAGCGGCGGCTGGGCAAAAAGCTCACGGCCAATGATCTGAAGATCCTGTACACCCTGTACGACCATCTGGCCCTGCCCACCGAGGTCATCTTTCTTCTGGTCAACTGGTGCGTGGAGGAGATGGAACGCAAATACGGTCCCGGCCGCAAGCCTTTTCTCTCCCAGATCCGCCGGGAGGGCTTTGTCTGGGCCCGAAAGGGGATCGACACGGTGGAAGCGGCAGAGCGCTATCTCCAGACCCTGGTGCGGCTGCGGGGCCGCGGAGCGGAGGTGCTGCGGCTGCTGGACATCCCACCCCGGCCTCTGGTGGAGCGGGAGAAGAATTATATCGCCGCCTGGGATCAGATGGGCTTCGACAACGAGGCCCTCCGGGCGGCCTACGAGCGCACGGTGATGAAGAAGCAGTCCATGGACTGGAGCTATATGAATGGCATCCTCCGCCGGTGGCACGAGAAGGGCCTGCACACCCTGGCAGCCATCCAGGCCGGGGACCGGGACCCCAGGCCGGTACAGGCAGCCGCCCCCACCCCTCCCGCCGCCGCCGCCCGGGAGGCGGAGCAGGCCCGGGAGGATATGGAGCGGATGCGCCGCCTGATGGAACAGATGAAGCAGATGGAGGGCTGAACCCATGGCTTATGACCCCAATGTACTGCGCCGGGCCTCCGCCCGGCTGGAAGAGGAGAAGCGCCGCCGGGAGGACGAGCGGGAGCTGCTCCGGCGGCAGACCTATGCCAAGGAGCCCCGGCTGGCCCAGCTGGACCGACGGCTCCAGGGCACCATGGCCGAGCTGGTAGCCGCCTCCCTCCGGAAAGGGGAGAACGCCGGCGACGCGGTGCGCGCCATCCGGGACAAAAATCTGGAACTCCAGCAGGAGCGGGCCGTGCTGCTGGGCGCGCTGGGGTTGCCGGAGGACGCTCTGGATGACAAGCCCGCCTGCCCCAAGTGCGGGGACACCGGCTGGCGGGGGGCCCAGATGTGTGACTGCCTGAGATCTCTCTGCACCCAAGAGCAGATCCGGGAGCTTTCCAAGCTGCTGGATCTGGGGGAGCAGTCCTTCGACACCTTCCGGCTGGACTATTACAGCCAGTCCGTGTGGCCCGGACGGGGCTCCTCTCCCCGGGACAACATGGACCTGGTGTATGAGGTGTGCCTGAACTACGCCCAGAAGTTCGGCCGTTTCTACTTTAAAAACCTGTTTCTCTCCGGCGCGCCCGGGCTGGGCAAGACCTTCCTGTCCGCCTGCATCGCCCGCTCCGTGTCGGAGCAGGGCCGCTCTGTGGTGTACGACACCGCGGGCAACATCTTCGCCCAGTTTGAGACCCGGAAGTTCCAGCGGGACGCGGAGGGCGTGCAGACCGCCCTGGACGAGACACGGCGGTATCTCACCTGCGACCTGCTCATTCTGGATGACCTGGGTAGCGAGCTGACCACCCAATTCGTCCAGTCCGCCTTGTATGAGCTGTTGAACACCCGGCTGGTGGCCAACCGGCACACGGTGATCTCCTCCAACCTCACTATGGAGGAGGCCGCCCGGCGCTACTCCCCTCAGATCGCCTCCCGCCTCATCGGAGAGTACCATGTGCTCCACTTCTTTGGAGATGACATCCGCCTGCTGAAAAAGAATAAGCTGTGACACGCGCATATCCCCCCGGCCGCCCATGGGCGGCCGGGGGGATATGTTCTTCTGGTTCAGATGAAAGCCGGACCCTCTATTTCGCCGCGCCCGCGCCACTCACTGGCCGGCCCGTCCCACAGTCGGGCGGGGTCTCACGGGGGTCCGCCATCTCCCGGCGGCGGCCCAGCGCCTTAGCCAGCTCGCAGATGGGGATGGGAGCCGCGGCCAGCAGCAGAACGGTGAGCCACTGTCCCCCGTCCATGGGGACCACGGAAAATATGCTTTGCAGAGGCGGGAACAGGAGCACCGCCAGCTGCATGGACACGCCCGCCAAAAAGGCCTTGTTCATGGCGGGGTTGGACAGGAGGCCCTGCTCCAGCAGGGAGCGGTCCTCACTGCGGACGTTGAAGGCGTGGAACAGCTGGCACAGGGTGAGGGTGGCAAAGGCCATGGTGTTGGCCACCGCCCCCTCCAGCCCCGGAGCGGCCAGCCGGGTGAAGCCCAGGAAATAGGCCGCCAGGGTCAGCCCGCCTACCATCAGCCCCTGCCAGGCCAACCGAAGGGAGAAACTCCGGTCGAACAGCCCCCGGTCCGCTGGGCGGGGCGGCTGCTCCATGGCCCCCTCCTCCACCGGCTCCACCCCCAGTGCCAGCGCCGGGAGAGAGTCAGTGACCAGATTGAGCCACAGCAGCTGCACCGGGGCCAGGGGCATCTGTCCAAAGTCCAGCAGGGTAGCGGTGAAGATAGTAAGGATCTCCCCAATGTTGCAGGAAAGGAGATAGTGGATGGCCTTGCGGATGTTGGACCAGATCCCCCGCCCCTCCTCAATGGCGGATACGATGGTGGAGAAGTTGTCGTCGGTGAGGATGAGATCGGCCGCCCCCTTTGCCACGTCAGTGCCGGAACGCCCCATGGCACAGCCGATGTCCGCCGCCTTCAGGGCCGGGGCGTCGTTCACTCCGTCCCCCGTCATGGCCACCACACACCCCCGCTTCTGCCATGCCTTTACAATGCGCATTTTGTGTTCAGGGGACACCCGGGCAAACACAGAAAAGCGGTGGATGTCCTCCTCCAGAGCCTCCTGGGGGAGGAATTCCAGCTCCGCCCCGGTCACTGCCAGGTCGCCCGGGCGGTAGATGTCCAGCTCCCGGGCCACCGCCAGGGCTGTGGCCCTGTGGTCCCCGGTGATCATCACCGGACGGACTCCGGCCCGGTGGCACAGGACCACCGCCTCCCGCGCCTCAGGGCGGGGGGGATCCATCATGCCAAACAGCCCCAGGAAGGTCAGCCCGCTCTCGATGGTCCCGGGGACCAGGGCGGAAGGCAGGATAGCCAGATCCCGGCTGGCCACCCCCAGCACCCGCAGGGCCCGCCCGGCCATCTCCTCGTTGGCCCGGAGGATCCCCTCCCGCTGCCGGGGGGTGAGGGGCCCCTGGGGACCGGCGGCGCAGCGCTCCAGCAGGACGTCGGGCGCTCCCTTGACGAACACCCGGAACCCCCCTTCGGGGAGCGGGTGGATGGTGGACATGAGTTTCCGGCCGGAATCGAAGGGGAGCTCCCCCTGCCGGGGCCACTGCTCGTCCAGCTTGTTCCTGTCCAGCCCCTCCCGGGCGGCGGCCACGATCAGAGCTCCCTCCGTGGGGTCACCCTGGGCGGCGGGCGCGCCCGCCCTCCACTCCAGCCGCGCGTCATTGCACAGGGCTCCGGCCAGCAGCGCATCTCTCCGCCGCCCTCCCGTGGGGATCCACACCTCCTGCACCGTCATCCGATTCTGGGTGAGGGTCCCGGTCTTGTCGGAGCAGATCACTCCGGCACATCCCAAAGTCTCCACGGCGGGCAGCTTCTTGACGATGGCCCCCCGGGCGGCCATCCGCCCTACCCCCAGGGCCAGCACGATGGTGACGATGGCGGGCAGGCCCTCCGGAATGGCGGCCACCGCCAGGGATACGGCGGTGAGGAACATATCCAGCATCCGTTTTCCCTGGATCAAGCCCACCCCGAACATGACCGCGCACACCGACAGGCACAGGAAGGACAGGGTCTGGGAGATCTCTCCCATCTTCTGCTGAAGGGGGGTGTCCGTCCCCTCGTCTCCCAGGAGCAGCCCCGCGATGTGCCCCATCTGAGTGTCCATTCCGGTGGCGCATACCAGGGCGGTCCCACGGCCCGCGGTGATGAGGGTGCCGGAGATGACCATGTTGGTCCAGTCCCCCAGGGGCGCGTCCTCCGCCAGCGCCTCGGCGGGGGCCTTTTCCACGGGGATGGACTCCCCGGTCATGGCGGACTCGTCCGCCTGGAGGCGGCTGCACTCCAGGATCCGGGCGTCGGCGGGGACCAGATCGCCGGCCTCCAGCAGGATCACATCCCCGGGGACCAGCTGGGCCGCGGGCAGCTTCACCGGGCGGCCGCCCCGAAGAACGGTGGCCTGGGGCGCGGACAGCCTGCGCAGTTCCTCCAGGGCGTGCTGGGCCCGATCCTCCTGAAAAATTGAGATCACGCTGTTGACCGCCACGATCACCAGAATGATGGCCGCGTCCAGCCACTCCTCCCCGCCGCTGGCCGCCAGGGACAGTCCCGCCGCCCCAAGCAGCACCAGGATCATGGGGTCCCGCATCTGCTCTAAGAGCCGCCCCAGAAGCCCTGCCTGCGGCGGCGGTTCCAGCTCATTGGGTCCGGTGCGCCGCAGACGCTCCTCCGCCTGGTGTTGGGACAGTCCGCCGGGGCGGGCGTCCAATTCCTCCAAAAGTCGGGGCAGAGGCTTGCTGTGCCAGCTGCTCATACCATCACGCTCCTTCCATGTTTTCCCATTATAGCAGAGGGCCTGTCCGCTTTTTGGGGAAATCAGGGAAGAAGTAAAGAAGCTGGGCGGCGAGATGACCTCCTGTTGTCCGGTTCTGCTGTGATGCTCCTGAAATGCCGTAGGGGCGGCCCTCTGTGGCCGCCCGTCTTCCATGGACAATGACATCCGTAGGGCGCGACGACCCGGCGCGCCGCCTCAAAGGGCGAAACCCCAGCGTTGACCGAAAAAATTCCGAAAAACGGCGGGAGGGGCAAGCCCCTCCCCTACGGGACGGAGGGGAAACATTCCCCGGCGGGAAATCGGCGGGCGGCCACATAGGGCCGCCCCTACAACATCTCAGGCAAAAAACAGCAAAGCCGGAGGACGGGCGGATCTCCTGACCCGCCCGCCGGTTTTGGGACAGGTTTCATTCCACGCGGAGGGTTTCGCCCTTTGGGCGAGTTCCTTTTTCCGCGGCGAAAAAGGAACCAAAACGCCGCCGGGGGAGACTCACATCACCGTCGGGAACAGGTTCCCTCCGGCTCCAGTTCGTTCTCCCCCGGACCCCCGTTTACGGGGGATACCCCTACGCCCTTCCGCAAAAGTTCCGGCGCGCAAAATATGGTTCCGGGTATGATTCCTTCCGGGCCACTGGGCCCTGGTGCCGTGCAAAATTTTGGCCTGCACCATTTTACAACCGCGCCTGGTTCCGACCAGTCGTGGAAGAGGGTGCGGGACGGGTGGACGCCGATCCGTCCACAATGGCCGCCGCAGGCGGCCCCCAACGCAAAGCCCAGCGAAGCGGGTTTGCGTTGGAGAGGCGGAGCGATGAAATGAGCGAGCCTTGCCCTGCTGGGCGAAGCGAGGGATATGCAATCCGCGATGCCGAGGACCCGCCCGCCAATTTTCCCCAGCAGAGATTAGAACCTGAGCGATCAGGCGCGCCCTTTTGGTCCAGCTGTCCAGGCCGTCTTGATTTTAGAGCGACAGCGGTAGCGGCGCGGTTGCGGGGTCAGTCGTCATCCCTCCCGCGCCTGACAGCGCCCCAACAACCGCCAGAATTGGGCCCCCGTAAATTCCGGGGGTCCGGGGGTGGAGCGACTATGGGCGGG
>ERZ827194.215-NODE-215-length-58608-cov-6.15765_pt1 | contig 58608 bp, 49 predicted proteins | sample MGYA00519777_ERZ827194 | MGnify/ENA primary metagenome ERZ827194 (study PRJEB31778, sample SAMEA3449277) | human gut metagenome | biome: human gut; feature: human-associated habitat; material: faeces | place: United Kingdom | collected 2010/2012 ...
TTTCTTACAACTGCTTTTCAATTCACCACAAATGAGCCGCAGTCATATGTATTAGGTGGCAGAAACCACCCTTTACATATTAACTCTTGATTGGATATGGAGTTGCTCTCACGCTGTTGGTCATCATCTTTGCCAAAGTCATCACGGCTCAGTCGTTCGTACAGAGCTGTGATTTTCTCGTTTTTTCTCATAACTTGCGCTCCTTTCTTCGGTTTTAGGTTATGTGTTCTAAGAGACTTCCTAACCGCTTGATTAAGAAGTCTTTTAGAGCATACAACACCCGCCGCCAGTTTGTATTTTTTGTACTGCTTGACTGCAAAATGTTCCGGGTCTTTTTCTTCCAGACGTTCAAACATGAGGTCAACCGGGTTCTGGAAATCCTCGTCGTCCTCGCGGGCTTCCGACGCATTTATCATTTCAAGCAGCGTCGTGAAGTTCTTCTCGTCCTCCGGGGCTTCATACCAGATGTAGCCGATTAGCGCGGTGTAGTAGAGCTTTTCCGCTTTCACCCAGAAATCCTCGCCGGATTTTTCCCCGTCGCCTTTGGTGTTGGCGATAATGGTATTGACTAACTTCAAAATGTCCTTTTCGCTCCGCAGATAGGCAAAGGGATTGTATTTCATGGATTTTTTGAAGTTAATCGTATTTAGCACTTTGATACGGTATTTGTACCGCTGTAACATTTTCCCGGTTTCCAAAATCAGTGTTCCTTTCGGGTCAGTGACGATATACGACGTTGGAAAATCCTTTGACGTACATTGCATGAGCGACGGTTTCACAAAGAACCGGGTCTTGCCGCTGCCGGAACCGCCGATTACAAGGATATTTTTGTTTCTTGCGTATTTCGGCTGCTTCGGGCGGCTGTTCATGGTAAGCCGTTCCGTCTGCGTTAAGGGGATATTGTTCTCAAATACCGGGTCTGTGTACGGCTTTATGTCGTCAGCCCCGCCCCAACGCGCCGAACCGTATTCTGTCCCGCGGCGGTATTTCTTCGCGTTCTTGCCTTTGGTGTAGATAATCAGCCGGACAATGACCGCCCCCGCAATGCCTAAAGCTAAATCTGCCGGGTGGAAGCTCGGCGCGATACTGGAAAAGGCGGCGGTAAAACCGTCCCCAAGATGTAGCAGCTTTGCGCTTGCGTCCGCGCCGGGGGATAGACGGACAGCCGCGCCCACTTTATCAAAGAGCCAGACAAAGAGCAGATACGGGAGATTTAGGATAAGCAGCTTCTTGATTTCCGGCTTCATAGCGATACCTCCCTGTCTTTGTTCTTGACTTTCGCACGTTCCGCGTTCTTGCCCTGTGTGGCTTCTTTAAGGGTTGAGAGCAGCTTTCGGATAGAGGGCTTTTTCTCCTGTGTCAGCTTCTTTGCGGAAAACTCCTTAAAGGCTGCGGTCAGCACGTCCGCGTCCCGCCCCTTGAAGAAAACCAGATAGCGGGGCGGGCTTTCCGTCGCGTCCTTTTTCAGCGCAAAGTCGATACCGTACTTTTTCGCCGTACCCTCAAAGGCTTTGATATTGCCCTCGGTAATCTCAATGTTGGAAACGCCCGCGTTCTGCTTCATAAGCTGCTTTAAGCTCTGCTTTCCCTGTGGCGGTTTTGCAAGCTGCTTTTTGCCCTTTGACAGTATGGCTTTCATTGCCTTTTGGAGCGTCTGGGCGGTCAGCTTCCCGGTCTTGATGTAAAGGGCTATGGTCTTTTCGTTTACTTCGTCCTGCAATTTGTCGCGTCCTCCTTTCGCGTTTCTTTATGGGGCGGCGGTCAGATACGCACCCGCAGCCCGTTCAAGTCCTCGGCTCTGATACCCACAAGATACCAGTTGTCGCCGTACTCAATCCGGGTCGGCTTCCACTTGCCCCGCACGAATACGTCAAAGCACTCGCCGCAATGCAAGCCCCCGTAGTAGCTGTTTAAGTCAAAGCGGATGTCGTAACGGTCGGTGCGCTCGTCAAATACCAATGCTCCTGTCATTTTCTGTGCCATAATAAAATCCTCCTTTTGTGGTTGTGGGTGGTTACAGGCTTTCGCCCTCGTTGCATGAATAATAGTCCGGGTCGCCGTACTGCGGCTTTTTCGGTGACAGTGCGCCGCTTGCCATGTCATGGGCGACAAGGGAAGTGTAATAATTGCCGATAGTGGACGGGGCGTTGAAAAGGGCTGCTTTCAGATATTGCTTGATGTTGCGGATTTTCGTTGTGTTCTCCCGCATACAGTCAAGCACAAAGCGGATATGCTCGCCGTCCAGTTTCATAAACTTAGATTTCACAAGCTCTGCCGGGTAGTCGTCCCCCGCAATCCGCACCCGCTTTCTGGCGGTGCATACGGTTTCAAGCATGAGGTCTACAATCTCGTCAAGCCTGTCACTGTCAAACTTCATGTCCTGTTTGAGAATGTGGTAGTCGATATTGTCCTTGATGATTTCCCGGTATATATCAACTGCGCTCTGTGCTGTCGCTTCCGTTCCTTTCCGTTCCGGCGGAGTAGCCGCTTCTCTGCAAGGAGAGGGGTTAGGGGAAAGGATAGGAATGGAATGGGTACTTTGTTCATCAGTAATTATTTTTTCTTTTTTTGGTAAGTCAGTTCTTTGTATATCTTTATTTAATTGCGTTGGATTTTCCAACGTAGGTTTTTCCAATGTTGGTTTTTCCTGCGTTGGATTATCCAATGTTGGATTTTCCAATGTAGGTAAATCCGGCGTAGGCGGCTGCGGCTGCTCGAATATCACATAGTCCGCGCCCCGCAAGCGTCCTTTCTCGTCGCGCTCCCTTGACCGGACGATATACCCGGCGCGTTCAAGCTCCTTAATGGCTTCGCGGATAGCGTCTATCTTCTCCCGGTTGATAAGGGATAAGCCTTTCAAGGTGTAGTCCCAATCTTCGGGGAGTGACAGCATTTGCGACAACAGCCCCTTTGCCTTTAGGGAAAGCTCCTTGTTGCGTAGGTGGTGGTTGCTCATTACGGTGTAGCCCTTGTTCCGTTCCACTCTGAAAACTGCCATAGTTCATAGCTCCTTTGCTTTGGATTTGTTACGCAGTAGAAGCGCGGTTTCGGGGGATAAGGTATAAATCCCTTTCCGCGCCAGATACGCGCCCGCAAAACCGCTTGTAGCAAGGCTTTTTCTGCCCCTACTGCGTAACAAGGGCATGAAAAAAGCGGCGTTCCTGTTCTCCCGTATAGAGAGTAAGAAACGCCGCTTCTGCGTCGTATTCAGTTTTTAGTACAATACCCTGCTTGTCCGTCGCTCGAAAAACCTTGATTTTCCAGTGTTTTCAAAAGTATCGTTATCTAACGTCAGCTTTTGACAGACCGGACTTTACCAGATTATATGAGGATTTAAAAACAGGTGCTGTTAATTGCGTGATTGTAAAAGACCTGTCTCGATTTGGAAGAAACTATATCGAGGTTGGAAGATATCTGGAACGATTATTTCCTATGATGGGAGTCAGGCTGATTGCTATCAACGATAATTACGATGGGGAAGCTGAAAAGAAAAACAGCGATGCCATTACAATTCCTGTAAAGAACCTTATGAATGATGTTTATTGCAGGGAGATGTCCACAAAGGTAAAAACGCTTTTGGATGCAAAAAGAAAAAGAGGTGATTGCGTCAGTAACTTTGTTCCATATGGATATAAAAAATCACTTAAAAATAGGTCAAAGCTTGAAATTGATGAAGATGCCGCTGAAATTGTGAGGCAGATATTTGTATGGAAGATGGAAGGTGTAAGTGACCAGGGGATTGCTGATAATTTAAATAATGCAGGAATATTATCACCTTTAGAATACCGTCTAGAGGCAGGGCAGCACTTTACTGAAAACTTCAAAAGAAATGGAACGGCGGTCTGGAACTCGAAGTCAGTGTATAGGATTTTACATTGTGAGACTTACACAGGAACGATGGTCCAGGGTAAAAACAAAAAAATAGATTATAGGTCAAAAAATATAGTGAGAATGCCTGAGAAGAATTGGGTAAGGGTAGCTGACATGCATCCAGCAATTATTGATAAAGAGACCTATGATAAAGTGCAGACTTTGTTATTAAAAGATACCAGGGTTGCTCCAGGAGAAAACAGTGTATCTATATTATCTGGCTTTGTAGAGTGCGGTGATTGCCATGGGAAAATGGTTTATAGGACTTCTAATTGGAAGAACAAGAAATATTTCTATATGATTTGCAAAACATACAAAACGGATAGAAGTTGCTCTACACATAATATCAGTGCGGATAAATTATATGAAATCGTATTAAATGAAATCCGTGCACAGGCTGAGATAGCAGTAAGACTTGAATTAGAAATTGCGTTAGATAGTAAAATAATGAATAAGTGAAATCCCACTGGCAAAAGATATACAGTATGCCAGTGGGATTATGTTTATTCCATCCCCAATCGGTTCCGTCCGTTATATTTCATCAAGACTTCTTTTTTTCGGGCAGTGGAGATTTCTGTATAGATCTGAGTGGTGACAATACTGCTGTGTCCCAGCAATTCCTGGACATCCCGGATTCCGGCGCCATTGTTTAGAAGCTGGGTTGCAAAGCTGTGTCTCAGATAGTGGGGTGTGGCATTGGGGTTGATATGGGACAGGTCGCGGTACTTATAAAATATGTTTTCGATGCTGTAGATGCTCAGGCGATCTCCATACCGGTTGATAAAGAGGGCAGTGGTAGTGGGGGACATTTCCATACGGGTCTGTATCCACAGGTTTAATTTCTGGCATACAATGGGAGATGAGATGAATAACAGTCGTTCCCGGCTGCCTTTTCCGCGGATCAGGATAGTACAGTCTTCCTGGCAGTAGTCATCCAGGTTCAGGGAAGCGGCTTCGCCAATGCGAAGTCCCAGACAGAAGAGCAGTTCGATGATGCACATGTTGCGGGTGTTCAGGCGGCGTTTATAGTCGGAAGTGGAATCCTGATATTCGGCTGCTGAAACGGATATAAGGTTTTTGATTTCCTGATTGCTTAAAGTTTTTGGAAGATTTCTGGGGATGTGGAATTTACGGGATGTAAAGCGGAAAAAGATTTCGTTGATATTGTATTCCAGTTTTAAGAAATTGAAGTATTGGCCTAAAGCGACATATTTCCGGCGGATGGATTTTGCCTGCAGGCTGCGTTCTTTTTGTAAGTACAGAAAATAGGAAGAAATAGAAGAATCATTGATATTTGTAAAATTTTGGGAATCAAACCAGGTCAGAAGGCCATTTATATCACAGCGATAGGCCAGAAGTGTTTTAGTGGAGAGATTGCGTTCTACAGAAAGTGCATTGAGAAATTTGGATGTGTAAAGCTGTTGTTGTTCAAGATTGAAGATCATAAAATTTATCCTTTCCTTATTGTAATAGTTATTAAGATTTAGAATTATTATAATAAGGAAAGGATAGTTTTTTGGGAGTCTATTTAAGGGGGCAGTAATCTCCACATCGGCTGCAGCCACTGGCAGATTGTCCGGCAATACAGCTCTTTTTTCTTGCAATAGCATATTTGTAATCTGACGAGTAATCATGCAGTTGATCCATATCTATTACATGGGCAGCAAGACGGGCAGTCAGAACAGCTTCCTTTGTAGATTCAACAGATGGAATATTGCCAGTATGTTCTTCACGGGTGACTGCGGAAATGATCTGCACATTTCCGTCAAGGCCCATAAGGGTAACACCGATAGCAGCAGTGATATGATCCATGCCGATACCTGTGTCAGTTACAATTGGTCCGAGAGGCATAATAGGGAAAGGACAGTCTTTTAGGATTTGGTTCAGTTCCCGGATTTTTTCAGGAGAAGCATGTCCTGGCATTTCCAGGATAACGGGTACCTCCTTATTACGAAGTGATTCAGCCAGTGTTATCTGCATTTGTATTTCTGCTTTTTGTACAGCATCTATGGAGTCGATTACGTTTGCAGAACGGAAAGTAGTGCCAATACTGAGAACTGCATGGTATTTTTGACATAATTTAACAATGGAATCCAGGCATTTAAGATAAATATTTTCTTTACGATGATTAATTAATAGATCACGGATTACAATACCGCCTCCTCGGGAGGTAATGGGAGTAATACGTTTTTGGGAAAGATCAATCAGCTCCATAGTAGGCGTGGGATGGATGGTGATAATCTTTACACCTTTTGATAATTGCTCTTCAATAACTGTTAAAAGTTCCTGAGGATGGATGTTCTCTTTGGTTTTTACAAAATAAATAGGAACAGTTCCTACAATGAAGTCTCTTTTTTGAAGGGCATATTCCCAGATTGGGCAGCCGCAGCCTGGTGCAGTCAGGCTTACATCTGTAATGATGTCAGGAGCCTGTGGATCATTGTCCCACATATCGATTTTTTCAATAGTCTGTGCATAGTCCAGGTCATGATTGATCCCGGCTAATTGGTTGATCAGGACTTTTTGCTTTTTCCCTAAGATGATTTCTTTATTTTTCCATATTAGTTTAGTATTGATTCCAGACATAAGATAATATCATCTACTCCTACTGAATTTTTTAATAATTTTTCTAAATAGAAATTAGCGTATTTTTCCAGTGTGGCTGTGATTTCTGGAAATTTTAGTATTTCTGCTTTGAAGTCATCGTCTTCATAGAATACGGGTACGATAATAACACCTTTTTTCAAGCCAATCTTGACTTCTGACAGAGTCCCTTTTTTACCGGGAAATGCGATCATAATCTGCGTTTTTCCAAGAAGATCTTCACGGAATGCAGTCAGTTGTCCAAGGAGAGCATCCTGATTATCCCATTTGTCACAAAGAGAATAGGGGTTTGCAAAAATACGGATATGTGCAGGTAATTGTTCGGAAGATTTTACACATTTTTGCGCATAGCTGCTGCAGACAGTTTTTCCTATGCCATCTGAGTGGCCATAATTAAGTATGAGATCATCTATTTTATGCAGTTTCTTTCCAAGCTTTTTAGCCATTTCATTGGAAGCATCATAATGGCTTCCTGTTACAAATACGCTTTTTCCTTTGGATTTCAGGCATATTTTTTCAAGCATTTCGGCCAGTTCGGGAAATCCGTTTTCTAATAAGTATACGTGTATCCCATAGCGCTCCAGGTCCTGTATCCACAATTTTTGCAGTTTTTGGCTGTTCTTTTTCTTCTCTGGTGAGAGAATCATATAGTGACGTGTCTGGGATTTTCCATCGGTCAGCTGCCTTACATTATTAATGATGGACTGGATATTGGGGTCCTTGTAACTGTAGCCGATGAAAAGCAGGGATTTCGTCAGGAGGTCCTGTTCTAAGCGGCGGATGGTTACAGGATGAGTGAGATTGAAATCTTCATAATCATTTTTTGTTATTATAATGTCGTTGCTGTAAATATCTCCATGGATTTTTAATACTTCACAGTCGTCTGTAGTTTCAAATTCCTTTTTAAAATCGAAATCTGTATTTTTAGATATATATTTTTTGCCGCAGTATTCCAGACTTTGTTCGATCAAGGTATCAAAGTTAGTAGTCCATATGGTGGAAACATTGGATTTGGCGATGGAATCCAAATATGTGCTTTTGTTTTTGTTATAAGGAATATTAAACCGGCACTGGATCTGTTTTAGGATAGGGGACTTATCGTGGGAGCTGGCATTCAGGATATATTGTGCAATTTCAGGGAAATTGTGATTGGGCTTGATCTTAAGGTCAATCCGTCCCTTTGCCAATTCACGTATCAGATTTTCAAAATCAGGAAGCCCATAGGGAATAGAGATACCGGCACCAATGAAATAAGCAGCTTTGTTTTCGGCGGCTCTCTGGGAAAATTCATTGATCAGTTCAGCTTTTTGTATCATAGTGTACCTCCGATACGATGTTGTATATTTTTATTATAATCGTATTTTGGTGGTCGACAAGAAAAACAGGATTTTTTGTGATTATTATAACATGGAAAGTGAAAAGATGTTGTTTGATTCACAATCTTCATGTGATATACTAACCTTAACTTTAAAATCAATGAAGAGAAAGATAGATAAGGAAAAGAATGTTATGGCGAGTAATTGTCAGATTCCTACTCCAGAAATATATGTAGATCAGATGTTGGATTATATAGGATATTCGGGAAATCTTTATGGCAAAAAGGTTTTAGAAAATTCCTGTGGAGAGGGAAATATCTTATTAAAAATAGTAATGAGATATATCGAAAGTGCAAAGAGACGGGAATATACTAGCTGTGAGATAAAAGAAGGTTTGCAGAGAGATATTGTTGCATATGAAATAGACAATGGATGTATAGAAAAATGTAAAAATCGATTAAATGAATTTGCTAATTCGTGCGGAATACAAAATGTAAATTGGAATCTTAATAATAAGGACTTTTTAAAAGAAGAAGTGGCTGATTTTTATGATTATGTGATTGGTAATCCACCTTATATTACGTATCATGATATGGATGAAGAACAGAGAAAGTTGTTAAAAGATAATTATGAGACATGTAAGAGTGGAAGAAGTGATTATTGTTATGCATTTATAGAAGCTAGTATAAGGTCCTTAGCAGATACAGGAAAGATGGTTTATTTAGTTCCATATAGTATTATGACCAATAAATTTGCTGGGACGTTAAGAAAGTTTATACAGCCACATATCAGAGAAATATATGATTATAGGACAATAAAAATTTTCCCAGAAGCACTTACCTCATCAGTTATTATTATTTGTGAAAAAGAAAAAGATGAGAAACATATTTTATTTCATTTGGTAGCTGAAAAAAGGACATTAGAAATTCCGAAAAAAAAACTTGGAAAAAAATGGGTCGTATTAGGAACGCAAAATCTCAAGGGAAAGAAGTTTGGGGAGTATTTTGAAGTAAGGAATAGTGTGGCTACGCTATATAATAAAGCGTTTGTGCTGACAGATTATAAATATATAGATCGGGATTATATTGTTGGAAATTATAAGATTGAGGGAGAACTGGTAAAAGATGCAGTTAGCACAAAAAGTTTAAATAAGAAGCATCAAAGAGATAAAATTATTTTTCCATATCAAATTATAAATGATCAAAAAATAGATTATACGGAAGATGAATTCCGAGCAAAATTTCCAGGTGCAACGGAGTATTTTGAGCAATTTAAAGAGGCATTAAAAGCAAGAAAGGCTGATAAAAATGCGAAATGGTTTCAATATGGGCGAAGCCAGGCAGTTACAAAAGTAGAGGGAGAAAAGCTTATCATTCCAATGGTGATTACGCAAATGGTGCATGTGTATGAAGCGGGAAAAGACGCGATTCCATACGCAGGATATTTTATTAAATGTAAAAAGAACAGCGAATTAAAATTGGATGATGCAAAGGAAATACTGGAGAGCAGGGATTTTTATAAGTATGTGGAAATATGCGGAACACCTACTACACCAACCTCGTATAGAATTTCAGTAGATGATATTAAAGAGTATATGATAGTGAGAACAAGGGAGGATTAGATATGGCGAAAATACCTTTTAATGTGGATGCATATACTGCACGATTAATAGGACGTGAAAATGTGTCCAAATTAGAAGGTGCAGTTGTGGAGTTGGTAAAGAATACATACGATGCAGATGCAACATACTGTATATTATATTATGATGAAAAAACAGATGTATTATATTTAGCAGATAATGGATCTGGGATGACAGAAGATATTATCAAAAATCATTGGATGACGATTGGAAGGTCATCCAAGAAAGAAAATTTTGTTTCTCAAAAAGGACGTATACAAACAGGTGAGAAAGGAATTGGGCGTTTTGCTTTAGACCGTATAGCTGATAGTTGTCAAATGCTTACATGTACAGATGGTGGACATTCTAGATTATTATGGACAGTAGATTGGGACTCATTTTCAAATGGAAAGAACATTACAGAAATTGGTGCGGACCTCGATAAGACAGATATAAATTTTATACATTTTTTGGATGGATGTACTAATAGTAATGTTATAAAGCTTATTAAAAAGAAGTGGAAGACAAGCGGTACAATATTTAAACTGACAAATCTTAGGGATGATTGGAATAGTGAATTAATCCATACGATCCGTGAAAACCTGGCATCATTGATTCCATATGAATTATCAGCTATTTATAAAATATATTGCTTTGGAAATGAGGATACAGAAGAAACAGCAGAGGTATTTAGTGATCTGGAATCATTTTCGTATGATTATAAGATAGAATTTGAGGTTTCAAAACAGTTTGAGGTAGATACAAAGTTATGGCGTAATGAGTATAATTTTGGCAGAGATGAAGATAGCATATTAAAAAAGGCGGGGCTGATAGAGGAGAAAGAGTATTTTCATAATACACCGATAAATAAGACATATAAATTTGATGAGATCGTGCCGAAAGTAAGTAAAAAGGAAAAAGAAGCATTAGGGATATTTAAGGGGATTTTTTATTTTGCAAAAAAGTCACAGACCAAAAGAGATAAAGAACGTTTTTATCAGAAAGATATAACGGGACGAATCGATATAAGAGATACATTTGGTGGAATTAAACTTTACAGAGATAATTTTAGGGTTCGTCCTTACGGAGACCCTAAAACATCAGCATATGACTGGTTGCAATTAGCAAGACGAAAAGCAGGATCACCAGCGGGTGTTGCTAGTAAAGGTATTTGGAGAGTCAACGCGGATCAGATGGTAGGGTCTATATTTATTTCAAGGATAAATATAGCTCTTCCAGATCAGTCGAACAGAGAAGGAATTGTTGAAACCACAGAATTTCGATTGCTACAGGAATTTTTAAAAGGTATTTTAGAAATTCTTGAGAAGGACAGGCAGTACGTGTTTCGAAAATTAGCAGATTTATATGCTAAGGAGTATCCGGTAAAAAAAATACAGGAAGAAATAAATCGTAAAGCAGAAAAGCAGGAAGAGATAAATCGAAAGGCCAAGATACATGGAAATATAGCTGTTTCAGGAGAACAGGAAGCAGAAACAGAGCAGACAGTAAGTGCTTTAGCGGCTAAACAAATTTTGGATGAAAAAGATGAACAAATTGTAGAATTGAAAGATGAAATAAAAATGCTGCGAGCATTAGCAACAACAGGAATTGTAACTAATGAATATATCCATGAGTTTAAAACGCTATCACATCATCTTAGCCTGAAAATCGTAATGGCAAAAGAAGCCCTTGAAAAAGATAAAGATATGGAGGCTGCTTGTGCATATATTAATCAGGCGAATAAGATACGAGAGGGATTTAATTCCTGGTTTCAGGTTACGATAGAATCTATAAAGCAAGATAAAAGGTGTAGAAAAAAAACAGATATTATAAAAATCATATCAGAAGCAACGGAGTCATGGAATAAAACATTACGTTCAAAGCATATAGAAATAATTTTTCGAGGTGATCCTCAGCAGAAACTATTTATGCGTTGTTTTCCTTATGAAATAGATACAATTCTGTCTAATTTAATATCGAATAGCACAGCTTCTTTTGAAAAAGTAAAGACACCAGAGAAAAAAATTTATATTGATGTTAAAGAGGAAAATGAAAATATAAGAATTGACTATTCAGATACGGGAGCGGGGCTGGATGCAATATATAAAAATAATCCAGAAAAAACGCTGGAAGTATTTGAAACAGATAAAAGAAATGCCAGTGGGGAAAAAATAGGTACTGGAATGGGGCTTTGGATCGTGAACAATACAGTGCAGGAGTATGGCGGGAAGATTGATCTATCAAGGAATATGGCAGAAAAAACAGGATATTATATTACTATATTTTAAAAAAAGATGGGAGATAATGAATGATGTATAAAGTTGGTATCGTAGATGATACGGATGAATTGTTGGATGATTATAAAGTACGTTTGAAAAGAGAAGCAATCGAACTGATAGTTGCACCAGAAGGAAGTATGGGAGATATAAAAGAATGGATCGTACAGGAAAAAATAAAAAGTATTTTGATTGATTATCAATTATCGTCTAAATATGATTTTAATGGGACAGAATTGGCATTTTATTTGGAAGATGCGTTGCAGGGAATGCCGTATCTTATATTAACAAGTTATCCGAAAGACTCTGTAGATGAAAAGATAGTGGTAAAAAATGCTATATGTGACAGAAGCATAATGGATAAAACAGGTGATGAGTTTAATGATTTCTGTGATCAGTTAAAACAAATGACGGAAGTGTTTGATAATACCCTGAAAAAATATAAAGAAAAATATGAAAAGATATTAAAAGAAAAACAGAAAAGAAATTTATCTGTTAAGGAAGAAGAAGAGTTAATGGATATTTTTCGAATTTTAAAAGCATATAGAGAGGTGGATGAAGTTCCAGCAGAGATGTTAAAATCCTCTTTTAGTGGACAGATAGATTTAGTATTAAACCAATTGGATACGTTATTGAAGAAATAGAAATAGTATGGGGTATTATAGTTGAGAGTACATGGAGATAAGGTTATAAGACGGCGGACAGCAATAGATAAAAGGACAAATTATCGTAAGTATTTGCCGGAGCTTAGGGAAGATTTTCAATATATTTGCGGGTATTGTGGAAAGCCGGAGAGCATTACTAAAAATGCGTTTGAAATAGACCATTTTGTACCTCGTAAATATGATAAATCTAGGGAAAATGACTATACTAACTTAGTATATTCTTGTTGTGTATGTAATCGAAAAAAGTCTTCTAAATGGCCATCTGAAGATGGAAAAATACAATTTTTAGATGAGAAAGGATTTGTAGATCCTGCGGTAGAAGAATATGATAAACATATGGAAAGACGGGAAGATGGGATGATATATGGAAAAACCAAAAAGGGACAATATATGGAAGAAGCATTGGAGTTCTCGTTGAGACCGCTAAAAGAAGTCTGGCAGTGCATGCAGCTAATGGAAAAAAAGAGGTTACTCAGAGAAAAAATGCAGACGCTTTCAGCAGATGAAATGCAGGATTACATAAAAATGGATAGATTATTGGATGAATTAGAAAAAAATATGTTTGAGAGCAGAGAATAAAAATTTTCCTTCATTGGAAAATTTTCTATTTCAAAATCCCATAATTTTAAGGGAATATACATTTATTTTTAATCGATATATGTTATAATACCCATGTTTAACGCAGATTTTGGTGTTTTGACGTAATCTGCAGGTTATAGAAAAACAGGGGAGAAGAGTTGAATGTACCAAAAGCGAAGAAATATGGAAAATATGCTGATCTGGCTGATCGATATTTTCTGCATTTTGTGCAGCGGTGCTCTGGCTTTCGGGATCCGGTATGGAAGACTATATGGAGCCTTTCAGCATGGAGACCAGGTATGGCTGGTAGTGACCATGTGCCTGCTGTACATATTAATTAACGTATTTGCAAATTTTAATCATCACTTTTTCAGAAGAGGCTATTTTGATGAACTGGTAAGTGTAGTCAGGCTGGAAATAGCATTGTCTATTTGCTGGGTCGTCCTTCTTTATGCGATGCATAGAAGTACGGAGTTGTCCAGACTGGTATTTTGTTATTTTGTTGTATCTGATACGATCCTTATGTATATAGGAAGGATCTGCTTCAAGCAGTATATGACCCGTGTTTATAAATACAGCAAATACAGCAGTCATCTGCTGCTTGTGACCAGTTCTGGCAAAGCAGGGGCACTGATTGACAATCTGATCGCGTATAAGGAATGGAACCGTGTGCTCAGTGGCCTGGTATTTCTGGATAAGGATGAAACCGGTATGGAGTTTATGGGTTATCCGGTGGTGGCTTCGAAAGAAACGCTGCTGGATTATGTGATCCATAATGAGATCGATGAAGTATTTATTGCTTATACAGATGGGATTAAGAGTGATACTTTAAAGGAATGGGTTTCTGAATTGGAGCAGATGGGCGTTATTGTAGATGTAAATATTGATGCCTTTGATCTGTTAAGCCATGGAAATAAGAATTTAAACCAGGTAGGAAAATATGCAGTCGTTACCTTTGCCAGAAATGTTATTTCTACAAGGCAGTTGATCATGAAGCGGTTGTTGGATATTGCAGGTGCGCTGGTTGGTATGGTGATCCTTGGAGTTGCTACTATTTTTGTTGCACCGGCTATTAAATTGGAATCTCCGGGGCCAGTATTTTTTGGGCAGACCCGTATTGGAAAGAATGGACGTCGTTTTACGTTTTATAAGTTCCGTTCTATGTATCAGGATGCAGAACAGCGCAAGAAGGAACTGATGGCAAAGAATGAAGTTCATGGCCTGATGTTTAAGATGGAAAATGACCCCCGCATTACAAAAGTGGGCAGATTTATCCGAAAGACCAGTATTGATGAGCTTCCGCAGTTCTGGAATATTTTAAAAGGTGATATGAGCCTGGTGGGAACAAGGCCGCCGACTGTGGATGAGTTTGAGCGTTATGAAGCAAAGCATAAGTGCCGTCTGAGTATGACTCCTGGACTTACTGGCTTATGGCAGGTAAGTGGCCGCAGTGATATTAAGGATTTTGATGAAGTAGTGCAGCTTGATATGCAGTATATTGACAACTGGAGCATTTTAAAGGATATTAAGATCCTTTTGCTGACAGTGGGAATTGTTATTACCGGTAAAGGTTCCAGATGACAGAAAACGGTGACTATGAAAATATATATTAAAGGAGAACGTAATGTACACAGAGGACTATGAACAGGAGATCGACCTGAAGGATTTATTATTTGTATTGTTATACAGATGGAGGATCCTTCTTCTGGCAGCTGTGATCGGTGCAGCCCTTTTAGGTGGATATAAGGCGGTAAAGGGAAATGCAAAGCAGATGGATCTGCCTCAGACAGAAAGCTATCAGGAAGAACTGGACAATTATGAAAGGGAAAAACTGGCTATAGAAACGTCCATTGAAAATCTGGAAAACAGTATGGATGAACAGAACCATTATCTTGCAGAGGCACCTTTGATGCAGATCAATCCGTATAAAGAGGCGTTTTCTTCAGCGGATATACTGGTGGAAATTTCTGATATAAGAGACCGAGGAATGGGAAGTCTTTTAAAGGCGTATGAATATGGCCTTGAGAATGGGGATTATATTCAGAAAATAGCGGAAATGAAAGATTCACAGGGGCGTTATGTAAGAGAGACGATCCGTGTAAGCAACAGTTTAGGGACGTATGAAAACAGTGAAGCAGGCTTTGTGTTTGCAATGCAGGATGCAGCTGCAGCAAGAGGCATTCTTCATATTGAGGTTATTGGGGCTGATAGTGAATACACGGAACAGGTTTTGAAGGCTGTTTTAAATCAGGCAGAGGAACTGCATGGAAGATTTGCAGCTGAGCTGAAAGCCCATGTGATCCGTCTTCTTGGCCAGTCAAACGGTGAACAGGTAGATAAAGATCTTTTGAACCAACAGCAGTCTGCACGTAATAATATAGCCATTCTTCAGAAATCTGAGAAAGATCTTAAGACCAGTCTGGATGGTCTGGAAAAACCAGTAGCTGAAAATGCAGTTGCCGGTTCTTCACAGGGACTTGCAAAGTATGTGATTTTAGGATTTTTGGCAGGTGGATTTGTTTCTGTATGCGTGATAGCCGGTATGTATATCATGGGAGATAAGGTTACTTCTGATAAGGAGATCGTTAATCGTTTCCGTATTAAGAGTCTGGGGGCATTTTCTGTTGTTCCTGAGAAACGGGTATTTGGCTTTATTGACAGCTGGCTGCGTCGTCTTGCCGGTGATGATAAGATCTGGCCGGATGCTGTGGTCTATGAGATGATCGAGGCGAATGCTGCTAACTATGCAGAGGGAAAGAAAGCTTTGTTTGTAACAGGTCTGGCATCTGAGAAGCAGATGGAACAGGTATGTGGGCATCTGAAAGCAGCACTTCCACAGACACAGATCGTATGTGAGCGGAATCTGGTGGAAAGTGCATCTGCACGCAGAAAACTGGCTGAGGCAGAAGGTGTGATCCTGGTAGAGGAGAGAGGAAACTCTAAATATTCTGTTATCGCCCAGGAAATTGAACTGGCTAAAAATGTGAATATAGATGTAATCGGTGTGATCGTGGCATAAAGAAAAGCACTGCGGGCAAGACTGAAGGGCTTAGCTTTGCAGTGCTTTTTAGCAGGTATGAAAAAGAGGTTTGCAAATGACAAGGAAAACAAAGACAGTATTATATAGCGCAGTATTTATGATCACAGCCATTTCTATGGTGGTCTTATGCTATTTAAAGGGGATCGTCCCTTTTGGAAGCAAGGGATCTATGGCGATCATGGATGCTCAGATCCAGTATCTGGATTTTTTTGCATATTTAAAGGATGTGTTAAATGGAACTCAAAAAATAGGCTATACTTTTAACCGGACATTGGGTGGAAATAATATAGCTGTATTTGCCTATTATCTGTCTTCTCCGTTTAATCTTCTGGTAGCTTTTTTTAGAAAAGATCAGCTGCAGGCATTTTTTACTGTAATAGTAATTTTAAAATTGTCTATGGCTTCTATGACCTGCAGTATTTTTTTAAGAAATCGTTTTAAAAATCTTGAAATTGCAGTCGTAATGGCATTGTCCCTGGGATATGGCATGATGCAGTATAATATTGCACAGGCAAGTAATATTATGTGGCTGGATGGCGTGTATATGCTCCCATTGATCTTATTGGGAGTACACCAGCTTGTAAATGAAAATAAAAAGGCACTTCTTATGGCTGCAGCAGGAATTGCTTTGGTGTTTAACTGGTATTCCGCTGCTATTGATTTTCTGTTCTCTGTTATCTGGTTTATGTATGAGGTGCTGCTTATAACACCTGTTGAAAGATCAAACATTAAAAAGATGGTGGATCATATCGTTCGCTATTGTATTGCTATGGGAACTGCTTTAATGATCGGGGCATTTCTTTTTCTTCCGGCAGCGCTGGCTATGTCAGATGGAAAAGGCAATGTAGAGTGGATCCCTATTTTGGGGATCTATGGATGGGGAAATATTTTCTCTTTTATCCAGAGATTTGAATTGGGTTCCAGAAGTGAATATGGAAGTGTTTCTTTATATTGCGGAAGCTTGGCTGTGATCGGCTGTATAGCTTATATGTTATGCAAAAAGATTGATAGAAATAAAAAAATTCTTCACAGTATACTGATCGTATTTGTATTATCATTATTTTATATTCCGGTGTTTGTCTGGGGATTTAGCCTGTTGAAGGTAGTAGGAAGCTATTGGTATCGGTATTCTTATATTGGAATCATTACGCTGATCGTGATAGCTGCTGAATTTTTTTCTGTTAAAGATCAGGAAACGAATACAAGGGCATTGATGTGGAAGGCAACAGCAGTGGCGGTTCTTGTATTATTTTTTATGGAATATGTGAAACCGCTGGGAAAACCGTTTAATGTCTATATGACAGTGCTTGCTTTTATTGCAACAATGCTTTTTACAGATATTCTTTTCTGGACGAAAAGGGTGTCTGTTAAAAGAATCGTGATATTTTTGATGGCGGTCACTGTATCTACGGAACTTGTCTATAATGCTAAACTGATCATGACTTTAGATGGTGGAGTAGAACACTTTACCCAATATGCGGAAGATGAGATGAAATTGATCGGCCAATTGCAGCAGCAGGATGGAGGCTTTTACAGAATAAATCAAACAAGCACGAGAGATGTAGATGGAAATAAACTGACTGCCAATTATAATGAGGGAATTGCATACAATTATAAATCTATTTCCGGTTATACTTCAGATCCAGATCGAAATCAGCTCCTTTTTATGAAACAGATGGGATATGCTATTTGTGGAGATGTTATGAATGTTGTAAATACATCTGTTTTGGGAGCAGACAGTATTCTGGGAGTGAAGTATGTACTTTCATCTTATGATATTCCTGGATTGAAAAAGTTAGAGAACATTGAACCGGGAAATGGAAAGTCTGCATATTATAACCCTTATGCATTGCCTGTGGCATTTACATATGAGTCATCTAATATGTTACCGGATTCAGAGGAAAAGGATGAGTTCTTGTACCAGAATCAGCTATTTAGTTATTTGTCAGGACAAAATGTACAGGTAAATAAAAGAATCGAGGCAGAGCCAAAGGCAGATTCCAATACGGTAGGTTATGATGTGAAGCATATGGATGATCCGGTATATGGATATTTCAATATGAAGGATAAGGATGGTGGTAAGGTCTATGTAGATGATCAGTATGTGACTCTTTACAATACCTGGCTCTGTCCAAGAGTTGTATATATTCCTCAGCAGCCGGATGCACCTTCTACTCATGTGCATATTGATGGTGACAATATGGAAAACCGGGTGGAAAGTGCCTGCTTTTATTATACTGATCTGAATGAGCTGGAAAAGGTGACACAAAAAATCCAGGACAGAAGGGAAGATGGCTTGCTGATCCAGGATGGCTCTATTACAGGAACAGTTAAGAATCCCCAGAATCTGGACCGGTTATATTTATCCGTTCCTTATGATAAGGGATGGTCTGTTAAGGTAAATGGGAAGAAGATAAAGCCGGAACTGGTTGGTAACTGTATGATGTCCTTACCATTAGAAAATGGCGAAAATACCATTGAGATGAGGTATCATGTTCCGGGCTTGAAGGCGGGAATCTGTCTTTCTGTTGTCGGAGCAGCTGCATGGGCGGTTATATGGTGGAAGGAAAGAAAAAATAATATAACTGAAAAATAACGCTGGATAGGTTATATTTTATATATGGGAAAAGAAGTTCACATATCCAAAGCGTGCGACTATAGGGAAACGTTCGAAGGAAAAGCCGGATATGTTCCGGCCAAACCAGAACTATCTGACGTACTTTCCAAATGCAGAGCTGCCAATCTCTGATTACCGAAGCACAAGAAGCAGTTGTCTGCGTGCCGGTGCTTTTATTGTGATGAGAAAGATTATAAAGGACTATAAACTGGAAGAAATACTGGGAATGTATTTCAAGGATCGTGATCTTGGTCTTTTTCTGGATCTTGCAGTGTATTCCATAATTACAGAAGATAATGCAAGTCAGTATTATCCGGATTACGCTTACAATCACCCGTTGTTTACACAAAATATGAAGATATACAGCGATTCTACAGTTTCTGCTTTTCTCCAGTCAGTCACGGAAGATCAGAATGCCGGTTTTCTGAATGAATGGAACGGTTCCAGAAATCATCGTGAAAAAAATATATATCCTACGATTCCACAAACAAAAACAGCCAGGCTGGTGATGTCGAGATCGTAGAGTATGGAAAGCCCAAGGTTGATATAGGATTTCCTGTATTTAACTATGCCGTGGGATATGATGTGAATAACCGGGAACCCTTATTCTATGAAAAATATCCGGGTAGTATTGTAGATATATCGCAGCTCAAACTGATGCTGAATAAGGCACAGGGATATGGATATAAGAAAGTTGGTTTTATTTTGGACCGCGGATATTTCTCGAAACAGAACATCAAGCACATGGATAAATGTGGATATAGCTTTATTATCATGGCAAAATATTTTAGTACCAGACTCATTGATTACATTTTTGCGAGATCGATTGGAAGAAGAAAAAAGGATGAAAGCTATCTCACCAGGAAGTGTAAGTAAGACGGCGGATGGAGAGATTATTCTGATTAAACCTGATTTAGAAGAGGTAGATGGATGGGAACGAATTCTGAAGATTGCAGTAAATTTTAAACAATGCAGTGTTACAGATCAAGAGGTACTGGAATTTCCGTTTCTGGAGGGATGCGATATGGATCGGCTGCGTTCGGTATTTAAATTATCTAGGAATCAAATTGATGCAATGATATTAGCAAAACGAGAAAAGGCCGTTTATGTCTGTGATGATCTGTTCCTCAGAAAGATAGGAAGTGCCTGTGGAATTACATGCAATAATAGTTTGTTTTTGTTAAAGGCATTATATCAGAAAAATCCAGTACAAGCTGCAAAAGTTTTAAAGAAAATCTCCAAAAGTGATTATAATGCAGTTGGGGAAAGACTTATTATAGATGTATGAGTATATGTGGGACTCAAAAGTTTTAAATTAGACTTTTGGGTTCTATTTTTTATTATAAAATAAAGTGAAAAAATCACATTTGCAGTAGAATTTATGGCTAAAAATGGTTATAATATTATAATAAAAACGAAAAAATAACTTTTAACTAGAAGAGAAAGGGAGAAATCATGCTGATCAGATTTAATGTAAAAAATTTCTTGTCATTTGCTGAAAGAGAAGACGGTGGCTCAGAAGAGTTTTCTATGATTGCAGGAAAAGTAAGGAATAAAAAAGAACATGTATATGATAATGAAAAAATAAAGTTATTAAAATTTGCAGCAATTTATGGGGCAAATGCTTCAGGAAAGTCCAATTTGGTGAAAGCTATGGATTACATGAGGCGAATAGTTTTATTTGGATTCCCTGTAGGATACACAGATATGTATTGTAAAGTAGATGAGGCAAATAGGGAAAAGGCAAGCTATTTTGAAGTAGAAATCATGCTGGGAGATAAATATTTTGCGTATGGGTTTGAAACGATTTTAAACCAAGGCAAATATATTTCAGAATGGTTGGTGGAGCTTACAAGCGATAATCGAGAAAAGTTGATTTTTAGCAGGAATATTGAAGATGGAACGTTTGAAATAGGAGATACACTGCGGGATAAGGGATTAATTGAAAAATTGAAAATGTATGCTGAGGATATTCAGGAAGATAGTGAAGTATTATTCCTTTCTATTATGAATAAGAATAAAAAAACATTGTATCAACAATATGATGAAGCAGCTGTTTTCCAAGATGTTTACAGATGGATAAAGGTTAATCTGGATATAAACTATCCAAATACTTTGATCTCAGATTATTCATATTTGGCAGAAAGCGAAAATGTTGAAGAAATTTACAGAATGATTTCTGCATTTGGAACGGGTATTACAGGTTTTAAAATGGTAGATGTGGCACCAGAGAAAGTGTTAGGAAATATTCCAAAGGCTATTCGTGAGAGTATACTTTCGGAAATTGAGAAAAAAACGGTAGAAATGAAGAATGATGAGAATGCTAAGGGATTTAGCGTTGTAATGCGGTCCTCAAAAGATTTTTTCATACTGACTATAGATAGGAATGAGAAAGTTGAGTGTAAGACGATAAAGTTTTCTCATGGAAAAGAAAATGTTTTATTTAATATATCTGAGGAATCGGATGGAACAATACGTATTTTGGATTTATTAGTAGTTTTGCTTTCAGAAGAGAATAAGACATATGTGATAGATGAATTAGACAGATGTCTGCATCCAAGTTTAACGTATAAATTTGTAGACACATTTTTGCAATTAGCGGCAAAGAGAAATATACAACTAATAGTGACAACCCATGAGTCGAGACTATTGGATTTTGATCTGCTGCGACGTGATGAAATCTGGTTTGTAAATAAAAGAAATTCAGGTGAAAGTGACATTTATTCTTTGGAAGAATATAATACACGATTTGATCAGAAAATTGATAAGGCCTATTTAGAAGGCAGATATGGAGGTGTTCCGATATTTAGTACGGTATTTCCTGTTAGTGAAAGGGGATAATGTATGCGAGAAAAAAGAACATTTGCAGAGAGAACAAAAGTATTAAAATCAGACGAAGTCAGAAAGCAATATTTTCTTATATATGAGGGATCGGAGACGGAAGTTATATATTTTGATGCAGTTCGTTCATTGCGTGGTGATATTGGAATAAACCCATTAATAGAATTAATTCCATTGATTCGTAGTTTTAGTGAGGATGGATGGAGCAATCCGAAGAAAATATTGGATAGGGTAATTGAAAATTTACGTGAAAGCAGGGAGCAAGTCATTTCGTATGAATCTTTGCTAAATCGCATTATGGATTATCTTTACGAAACAGAGGTTATTACAACAAGTAAAGTCCTTGCTAGGAGTATATGGATAACAATGGAACGAATCTGTAGTGAACAATTTCAAAAGCAGTTGACGGATACGGTGGAAGATATTGAAACAGCATGTGACAAGATGATGGCTGCTCTAGCGGATGAATATGAAATTATAAATATAGTTGAGGATATTTCAGAAATTATCAAAAATAGTGGTTTGACATATGATGAAGGTTTTGATCAGATTTGTTTGATAGTGGATCGAGACAGGGATAGCTTTATTTGCAGACCAGAAAAGGATCAATATCACTATGTATTAGATAAATGTAGAAAATTTGGTTTTAAGTTTTATGTTACAAATCCTAATTTTGAATTTTGGCTGCTATTACATTATGATGAAGTTTTTGAACTAGATAAGGACAAGTTATTGAAAAATCCAAAGATTACGAGAGAAAGGAGGTATACTGAACATTGCATGAGAAAATTGTATAAAGGATATAAAAAAGATGCATATCGTGCGAACGAGTTCGTAAAACGAATTGACAAAGCAATTGAAAATGAAAAACAGTTTTGTGAGGATATAGGGGCTTTGGAATATTCGGTAGGAAGCAATATAGGATGCTTGATTACTGAACTGCGACAAAATTGAATGCCATATCAGTAGTTGATAATCAAAAATATGGCATCATATGAAACGTAGGGAGATAGTAGTCTCTGTTCTTTTGACATATGAAAGACTTCTTTGTTGCAGTTATGGTAAAGGTTGATAAGAATTTTCAACCGGTGAAAGCATATGGGGATTTTCGTAAATCCGGATAATGCAGCTTTTAGAGTAATGCTTAATTCAGAGATTTATGTGGATAAAATAGAAAAAGCATAACATGTATCAAAAAGCAGTTATCTGAAAAAGTAAGTAGTGTTCCAGACAACTGCTTTTAAAATATTAGATATGCAAGAATAAAACTTTGGCGCTGATAGGATTACCCGATCAATTCCCGCAGTTCCTCCTGGCTCAGGCTTCCAAGGTTTCCATTTTCACCCTTTAGGATCTCATCAGCAAGGTCTTTTTTGGCTTCCTGTAGTTTGAGGATCTTTTCTTCAATGGAGTCTTTCATGATCAGTTTGTATACAGTGACGGTTTTGGTCTGGCCTAAGCGGTGGGCGCGGTCAGTGGCCTGGTTTTGGACTGCCAGATTCCACCATGGATCGTAGTGGATGACGATGTCAGCACCGGTAAGGTTCAGACCGGTTCCGCCAGCTTTTAAGGAGATCAGGAAAACAGGAACAGAGTCTTCGTTAAATGCTTTTACCAGACGGATACGTTCTTCTTTTGGGGTGGAGCCGGTTATTTTATACCAGGAGAGACCGGATGCTTTCAGGTCTTTTTCCAGCAATTCGAGCATAGAAGTAAACTGGGAAAATACCAGCATTTTGTGGCCGCTTTCAGCTGCGCTTGCGATCAGCTCCATGCAGGCTTCCCGCTTGGCGGAACCGCCGTTGTAGTCTTCAAAACAAAGGGACGGGTCGCAGCAGATCTGGCGTATCCTTGTAAGTTCAGCCAGTACTTTCAGCTTGTTTTTGTTAAAATCGTCTTCGTTCTGGTTTTTCAGCAGTTTCTGCATATGCACCAGCTGGCCATTGTACAGATCCAGCTGCTTTTTCTCCGGTTTTGCGTAGCGCACTTCTTCCAGTTTTTCCGGAAGATCCCGGAGAACGTCTTTTTTCAGGCGGCGCAGGATAAAGGGGGCAGTCATCTGTCGGAGTCTTTCGGATGCAGCCATATCCTTGTTTTTTATAATGGGTGTCTCAAAGCTTTTTTTGAAGGTTTCATATTTATATAGGAAACCAGGCATGAGATAATCAAAAATACTCCACAGTTCGCTGAGGCGGTTTTCAATCGGAGTGCCGGTTAATGCCAGCCGGGTCTTGCTATGGATCACTTTTACGGCTTTTGAAGCGGCTGTAGTGTGATTTTTAATATACTGCGCTTCATCCAGGATCTGGAAATCGAATCTCAGTGCGTCATACTGATCGATATCTCTTTTTAAAAGGTCATAGGATGTGACCAGAATATCGTAATCCCTCTGTTTTTCAAGGATCAGCTGCCGTTCTGTCTGGGTGCCGCTTACTGGAGCTGCCTGCAATTTTGGGGCGAAACGATGTATTTCTTCGCACCAGTTGTATACAAGAGAAGCGGGAGTTACTACTAATGTATGGCAGTGTCCATTTTCTGCTTTACAGGCAGACAGGACAGAAATGGCCTGAAGGGTTTTTCCAAGACCCATTTCATCTGCAAGGATACCGCCAAAGCCAAAGTGGTCTAAAAGCCGGATCCATTTATATCCGTCTGACTGATAATTACGCATGGTGGTTTTTAAATGTTCTGGCACTTCAAAGTCAGTGTCATTAACAGACTTAAATTCACGGATCAGCTGTTTAAAATGGCGGTCGCGTTGTGTATACAGTTCTTCGGACTGTTCCATCAGACGGTTTAAGTACAGTGCCCGGTAAGCCGGAAGGTGCATTTTCCCTTTTACAAAGTCTTTTGGGGAAATCTGCAGCTGATCGAACAGGCCTTCCAGTATGAGAAGATTATCTTCAGCGTCCTCTTCTAATTTCAGAAAATCCCCATTTTTCAGGCGGAAGAATTTCTTCTTTTTCTGGTAGCTTTTCAGGATTTCCAGCAGCTCTTCGTTGGAAATGCCTTCTGCTGAAATAGACAGGTCCAGTAAGCCATTATCCAGGGAAATGCCCACGGAAAGCTTTGGTGTTTTGCGGATGGTGATCCTGCGGAAGCGGTCTGTGGTATGAACATCGCCAAGTGAGAGGAAGCGATCTATGCCTTCAGTTAAAATTTCAAAGATGGAACTTTCGTCTTTTTCGCTGTAGTAACGGCCATTTGCTTCTGTAAAGGGAAAGTAGCTTAAGACGGTTTGTGCAGCATCAAATTCCCGGTCTGGATCACGGAAGGTTTCCGGCAATATTTCAGACAGCTCTCTTTTAACCAGTGGAGCTGTGAACTGCTCACCATAGGAAACTTCTGCTTTACAGCTGATCCTGTTTTCTTCTGTGTCCAGATAGAAGGAAAAATGGGCTTTTGGGGGAAGCAGAGGCTGTATTTCACCCAGCTTTGATTCGTCTACGTCTGCAATGCTTCGCATCCAGGGCAGTGTTTTGTAGTAGAATTGAGACAGATTGCGGCGGCCGATGGTGAATTGAAGCTGGCCGTCATAAGCCATAGCTGCCAGTGGAGCGATCTCTTTTATCCGGTCCTTGGAAATGCGGTTAAAATAAGGTGGCGCTACATAATAAGAAGCATTTGCACCGTTAATGGTTTCGTGAAGAGAACCGGTTATGCAGATGCCATCGAAACATTCATCAAATGGCAGTGAATCTTCACTGGCATCTGTCAAGGGTGCTGAGTAGCCTGTTACTGTGTACACAGGTGACAGCTCTAAGGAAAGAGGGAGAGATGCATCGTGGCAGGTGAGCATTTCTTTCTTCTTTTTGGATCTGTCATAGGAGGACAGCTCTATTGTGTGATTTCCAATGGCTTCGTACAGATCGTCAATGCGCTGGCCAAAGAGAGGCAGTTCCTGTTTTATCTCTTCTGCATAATATGACTGGCCAGGTGAATGGCGGTAATAAGCATTGTATCTGTTTTGCTCGGTAATGTATTTTTTTATGAAAGCATAGTAGCGTTTTCCCTGTTCTGTAAGGTATTCTTCTCCCAGTTTTAAGGTGGTTTTTGTGCCGAATGGGGCTACAGCCTTTTTCTCCATCTGATCTACAAAGTGTGTCAGATCTTTAATTATATACAGGGATTTAGTGCCAATACGGAAGGAAACAGTCAGCCCATCAAAGTATTTATCGTTAAGCCGGGCCTCTAATTCTAATGTTTCTCCAGGAAGCTGGTCTGCAATGTCCAAAAGCTTATTTTGAATATTAAAAATCTGAAAGCGGCTGAGAAAATCCTGACCACCACGGTCAGTGGCATCACCGGGCTTTTCTTTTTTAATTTTTAAACCTGCAAGATAATACAGCCCAAGACCATGGATACAGGGGATCTTTGCACCGAAACGAGATCCAATGTCATAATGGGCATTGCAGCCTTTGTAAGTACAGTTACATTGGAGGATATGGGTGGAATCGCAGGTCATCCTGACTTCTGGCCGGTAGGAAGATTCAGATTTGGGAAAGCTGCCGGTAATATCCAGCTTCAGGGAATCACCCTGGGAATAGTAGTATCCTCCGGAAAATGTGGTGTTCATGCTGCTTAATTTAAGCTTGCCTTCACGCACAAAATCCAGTGCCTTTTCCCACATGGAAGTGGTGATGGGAAGGGACTTTCCCATTTCTTCCGGGTGAAAGTAGGTGTATTTTCCGGGAGATGCCATAAGCTGATCTAAAATAAGTGGATCTAAAGGCGGATCCGGCTTTTCTGGTTTTGCAGGACCAGAGTCCTGGATCAGTTCAGGTTCCTGTTCGATCATGTATAAAACAGCCGCTTCGTGTTTACAACCGATCCTGCCCTGGGCATAGGGACAGGTGCAGGACATGGAGCGGACCACATCATTTTTTACCGTGACCGTGACCTGGTAGATATGAGAACTGGAACCGGTTACGGTTCCAGTATAAGTGTTGCCTGCTTTGTGGACTTTTTCTACATGTCCATTTTTATAATATAGAAATCCCCGGTTTCGGATTGTGCTGCTGAATAAGTGACTCCATCTCATGGTGTATATATCCTCGTTTTTTATCAGTATATTTTTGATTTATTTTAATAAACAGTGTATTTCGCCCGGTTGGGAGTGTATGTATCCCCGGTCTCATCCCACACACCATCTTCTCCGATCCGGTAATACAGATTTTCAGCAAGGGATTTTACATAGCAATTGCTTACCATATAGCCGTTTCCGTCAAAGTAGTACCATTTTTCTTTGATCTGGCGCCAGCTGAAGGTGGGGTAAGAGCCATCAGTATAGACGAAACGCCATTTATTTCCTACCTGTTTCCAGATGCCGTTGTCACTGTACCAGGCATCTTCTAAGGTGAGGATGTAAGGTTCAGAACCTGTGGACCAGGTGCTGTTCTGGCTGCTGGCGGTAGTGACGGCACGGACTGTGAAGGTATAGGAGCCGGCAATGTTGATGTAGTCAGAGAAGTCGTAGGAGGTTCCCTTGGAGTTTATGGTCACAAGTGTCTTGCCGTCTTTTTTCAGGCATACTTCGTAGCTGTCACTTCCTTCTATACTGTCCCATACAGCGTTTTTGCCGCTCCAGGAAAGGTCAGTGATCTTTGGCAGCTGGCCGCCGATACGGGATAAGTAGACCTGCAGGATAAGGGTACTTCCGTCACTGTCGATCTCAGCGCTCTTGTACTGGACATTGCAGCCGGACAATGAGAAGGTACGGCGGTTTGGTCTGGAAAAATGGTAGCCTTCTGCTGCGGAAAGTTCAATCTCAGCACAGGGCCATTCACCGTAGGTCCAGGTATCATCATCTTTTAAGTATTCGCTTCCTTCTACAATAAAGGCTTTGCTGGTGGTAGAAGCGGTCAGTGTGCCTACCATTTCTCCGCCTTTGGGGGCACCATCCCAGCTAAAGGAGAGCGGAACAGAGGAAATGGCCTCTTCTCCATAGGCGGAAAATGCCAGTCCTGCACTTAAACAGGCTGCTGTTGCCAGGATACGCAAGTGTTTTTTCTGCATAAAAATATCCCCTTTCTATAATGAGTATACAAGTTTACTGAATATGGAACGTGCATAGTATAGATACATATATTGTACATCATTTATAAGGGGATGTCTAAAAATATTTACGGTTTTATGAAAGCTTTTTTACAATGAGCATTTTTGCGAAAAATTGTGTTATACTACCCATTAGTCAAAGAGAGACTGGATCAGCATTTTGATCATGGAATCACAGGTGCGGATATGCAGTTCGTTTGCTCCTATACAGCGGATGGTAGTTGCCATTAAGGTATCTTTTAAACCTGGTTCGCAGATGCTGATCATATTTGCGCAGGATTCTACGATGGAGGTCAGTCGGCTGGCTTTCTGTATGAACCGGGTGATCTGGTCCTGGGTCAGGCAGAATACAAAGTCAGTCATGGTCTCCCCTGGTGTCTGGGTGTATGTTGCATTGGAAAAAGAATAGGTTTCTTTCAGTTCATTAAGTAATTGATTGATATCCATTTTTGCTCCTCTTTAGTAAATATAAGGTTGGCGGCAAAATGTTTTTGCCCCTGACATTCTAATATAGGGCATCAGAACCTGCATTTCAAGTGAAAATTTTTCTTAGGAAGTGATATTTTATGATTTTAAGAGGTAAAAAAAGAATAAATTACATGAAAAAGGCAGTCTGTATGGTAACAGCCTGTTTGGTTTTAGGGCAGACGATGCCTGTATATGCACAGGGGACTTCCTGGATCGATCAGGTGGAGATCACGGCTCACAGAGGAGATTCCTTAAAGGCGCTGGAAAATACACTCCCTGCTTTTGAAAAGGCTATAGAGAGTGGTTCTGACTGGATCGAACTGGATGTAAATGAAACAAAGGATAATGTGCCGGTGGTTTTCCATGACTGCAATTTAAAACGGATCATGGGAAAGGATGCAAAGATCCGGGATCTGACGCTGGAGGAAATAAAAGCGGTTCATCCGGTGGACAGTATGGGACCGGCCTTTGGCGGCATAAGGATACCATCTCTGGAAGAGGCCTTAAATACCTGTAAGGGGAAGATCTCCTTAAATATTGAGATAAAAGAAGACGGGACCCAGAGTGGTGATTTTGTGGACAGAGTCATACAGCTGGTCCGGGATAAGAAAATGGTGGACCAGTGCATGATCACATCCTTTGATTATAATGTTTTAGTGAAGGTAAAGGCGCTGGAGCCTTCTTTTAAGACTGGTTATATCACTTCCAGGGATATAGGAGATCCGGGGCAGTATGTGGCTGCGGACCAGTTTATGATCAGCATCGAGCTGGTAAGGAAAGAACTGGTGGATCAGATACATGGTCTTGGAAAGAAGGCTGTGGCCTGGACCATTAATGATGCTTATTCTTTAAAAAAGTGCGAAGAGGCCCAGGTGGATAATATGATCACAGATAAGCCGGGATCCCTCCGTAGTCTTTAACGTTCATCCAGATCAATGTTGGGTGTGCTCACTGGCAGGCGGTTTGGCAGTGGCTGTATCCTCTGGAGGATTTTTCAACGAATCATCATTTTCAAGGCTGTTTAAGATCTCAGCCACATTTTTATCTGTGTAGCCCTTCTGTTCACGGATCATTTCCCAGATGGTGTCATGCATCCATTTGACAGTGTCGCTGAGTATTTTGTTTTCTGTGTCAAGGCGCATGATCTCAATGTTCATTTCTGCAATGATCTCACGGCTGTTGAAACGCTTATGTGGTGCGGTAATCCGTTTTATGTAAGACGGATTGCCCTTTAAGATCTCAAGGGCCAGATAATCGTCCCTTTCTTTACATCCCATGTCCATAAATTCCCTGTAATGCATACGCACCATATGCATCTCATCCGGATAGAAGCATCTGGGACACTGTGGATGGCGTGAAGTCTGGTAGTAGGCGTAGTATCCGCATTTTGGACAGTAAAAAACAGCAAGTTCTCTCATCACAAATCCCCCTTTGAGTAAAATGTTCGTTTAAAAAAATCCTTACACTATAAATAACGCGCGAATCCCCAAAATATACCGCCTGTTTTTAATTTTTTTCAAAATTCGTCAAAATGCACAAAAAAAGGCGCTCCTTTTTGTGAACGGATGATAAAGGAGCGCCTTTTTTGGTGAAAGCTGTATAGCCTGCCATAAAGTGTGGCAGAGATTTTATTACTGGATGATACCTTCTGTATTAACAGTCCAGATCACTTCATTTTCGTCTTTGAAGTCTTTATATCCGCTGCCAAGCTCTGGCTTAGATGCAGATTTGGAGGTTGAACCGGCTTTCTGGACTGTGCCGTTTACATTTACCAGGTAACGGATGCCGTCTAAGGACATTGGTGCAAAGCGCAGATCCCTGTCGGCTTCCTGGCGGAGACCATTTACATAGAGGGTGTTGTCTTTGATGCCGTGGTAGCCCTGACCTTTTTTTGTGCCTTCTGCGTGGAAGAGCCAGTTCTGGGCCTCGCCAAGATCCTCGTCATAGATGGTCTGTTTGCCGGTTTTCATAACACCTTCTTCATCAAAATAGTAGTTAGCGTAAACGCCTTCTGAGGTTTTTACAGACTGCTTTCCGGTCTGCATTTCACCGGCAGTGTTAAATGCGTATTTTTTGGACTCAATGGTGAAGATCTCAAGTCCTTCTTTTCCGTAGTAAGGAGTACCGTTTTTAAAGTAGAAGCGGAAATATTCGCCGTCTTCGCTGATGTTTTCCACACCTTCAATGGTGCGCCAGCCGGAAGCACGTTTTCCGTCCTCGTCATAGTATTTGTAGCCTGAGATGGCTGGAAGAGAAGCAGTAGAAGCAGCAGTTTCCTCTGATCCGTTGTTTTCTGCAGCTTCAGCGTTTGAACCAGTGGCGGTCTCTGTGTTTTCAGCATCGGTATTTTCAGAACCGGAATTTTCAGTCAGCTTCTCAGCTGGATTTTTGTCAGCAGCAGGAAGCTTATACCAGCCGGTCTGCATTTTTCCGTCTTCAAAGGTATAGTAAGCACCGTCGATCTTTTTATCTACTTCATTTTCTACGCGGCGGCCGTTGCCATCAAAGTAGTACCATGCTTCCAGATCTTCCGGGTCATCTGTTTCTTCTTCTAAAAGGACCCATCCGGTCTTTCTGCTGCCGTCTTCCCCAAGGTAATAGTTATAGCCGTCTACCTGGATGGAACCGGTTTCCATAATGCTGTCTTCGTTAAAGTAGTACCAGCTGCCGTTAATGGAAGCCCAGGTGGAAGTTAAGGCTTTGCCGTCTTTTCCATAATAGTAATAGAGGAATTCAGGTGCATCATCTTCGTTCCAGTAGTCTTCGTTTTCAATGGAGACCCACTGATAGGTGACGCGTTTACCTTCATCGTTTACATAGTATTCATCTACCTGCTGTGAGTAAGCGCGGATCCCGTCTGAGTTTAAGTAGTACCAGTCATTCCCGGATTTTTTCCATGTATCAGTAAGGGGATCTCCGTAGGAATCGTAGTAGTACCAGTTGCCGTTATCTTCGGTCCAGCCTGCTGCTTTTGCATAAGCAGGGAACGCCATGGATGCAGTAAATACTGCGGTGGATAATACAGCCAGAAATGTTGCCTGTTTTTTCATAATATTAAATCTCTCCTTTTTAATGTGTTGATCGTAGTTTGCCGGTGGCTGTTGATCTGTTGTCTGCATTACGTAGGTCATTATAACCAGGCTGGATCTGCCTTTCTAGTGAAGGTTACTGGTAAGTCTGGGCATGGTTTCCACACCTGGGAACAGGTGAGAAGGGGGACCCCTTAAGGAAAAAGACAGTATGTTTTTTAAGGATTTTGTGGTATGCTTGTTTTCAGATAGATCAATGGGTAAACGGACTTAAAGGAGAAGACTATTATGAGGATGAAAGTTTCAAATTACATTTCTGAAATGTTAGTGAAGGCCGGTATTAACCAGGCATTTATGGTTACCGGAGGCGGTGCCATGCATCTGGATGATGCACTGGGACATCAGAAGGGACTTCATTGTATTTATGATCATCATGAGCAGGCCTGTGCCATTGCAGCAGAAGCATATGCCAGGATCCATAATAAAATGGCAGCTCTTTGCGTAACAACAGGACCTGGGGGCACCAATGCCATTACCGGTGTGCTGGGAGCGTGGCTGGATTCGATCCCTATGATCGTGCTTTCAGGACAGGTGCGCTATGATACCACAGCCCGCTGGTCAGGCACAGGCATCCGCGCTATGGGGGATCAGGAATTTGATATCTGTAAGGCCATTGACTGTATGACTAAGTATTCAGAAATGGTCATTGATCCTATGCGTATCCGTTATTGTATGGAAAAGGCATTGTATCTGGCTGATTCCGGCCGCAAGGGTCCAAGCTGGCTGGATATTCCTTTAAATGTCCAGGGCGCTTATGTGGAAACAGATGAGCTTGTTGGATTTGACCCGGAAGATTATGAAAAAGGGGGAAATGGCTGGGCAGAGAAGAAAAATGTGCCTGCTATCCCGGAAGATGAAGCGGGCGAAGGGGAAAAACGCCAGGTCCTTCCAGAGAAAGTGACAGAAGAGACAGCAAAGACTATTATCGCAAAGATCCGTCAGGCAAAACGCCCGGTGATCAATGCGGGAAATGGCATCCGTCTGGCTGGTGCCCATGAGACCTTTATGAAGGTAGCTGAAAAGCTGGGTATTCCGGTAGTTACCGGCTGGGACAGTGAGGACTGTATCTGGGATGAGCATCCATTATATACAGGCCGCGGTGGAAATATGGGAGACCGGGCGGGAAATTTTGCTATCCAGAACAGTGATCTGGTGCTGTCTATTGGCAGCCGTTTAAGCATCCGTCAGGTGGGCTATAACTATAAAACATGGGCCAGAGCTGCTTATGTGATCGTAAATGATATTGATGAGGAAGAGTTAAAGAAGCCTTCCATACATGTGGATATGCCGGTCCATGCAGATGCAGCAGACCTGCTGGCAGTGATGGATCAGTGCCTGGATCAGGTACTGGAGGCAGAAAAGGATACACTTCCAGATAGTTTAAGTGAGCCGGGGAAGAAGCAGGTCTTTGCTTATGGTGAAGGCATTAAGGGAATGACCTGGAATGAGACCTGTGCTATGTGGAAGAAAAAATATCCGGTGGTACAGGAGAAGCACTGGGACCAGAGTGAAGAGAAGGCAGCTAATGTATACGCAGCCATCCAGGCTATTAGCAGCCGTTTGAAGGAAGACCAGATCACAGTAGTGGGAAATGGCTCTGCCTGCGTTGTAGGCGGTCATGCCCAGATCATTAAAAAGGGACAGAGATTTATCTCCAATTCAGCAGTGGCGTCCATGGGATATGATCTTCCGGCAGCGATCGGTATCTGGGCCGCCTCCAGAAAAGACGGTGCTTACAGCATGGGCGCTGCCAGGGAAGGGGAAGATGTGATACTGGTAACTGGTGACGGAAGCATCCAGATGAATATCCAGGAGCTGCAGACCATTATCCACCATAAAATGGGAATTAAGATCTTTCTGATCAACAATGGCGGCTATCATTCCATCCGCCAGACCCAGAAAAATTTCTTTGGTGAGCCGTTAATAGGCATTGGATATGACAGCGGTGACCTTAGCTTCCCGGATATGGAGAAATTGTCAGCTGCCTATGGTTATCCTTATGTGAGAGCAGGGCATAATGGGGATCTGGCAGAGGCTGTGGAGAAAACACTGGCAATGGAAGGACCTGTGATCTGCGAGATCTTTGTATCTACGGATCAGAACTTTGAGCCTAAGTCATCTGCGAAACGTCTGCCGGATGGAACACTGGTATCTCCTCCGTTGGAAGATCTGGCTCCCTTCCTTCCTGATGAGGAAATGGATGAGAATATGATCATTCCAAGGATCAAAGGATAAATGTAAGTAAAAAAGAGATGTAACTAAGCGATGTAAAAAATAAAAGATGTAACTAAGAAAGGACCGATCATCCTATGACTGTGATCGTTACAGGAGCTACCAGTTTTATTGGAAGGGCAGCTGTAAAAGAGCTTTTGGTAAACGGGGAAAATGTGCTTGCAGTATCCCGGCCGGCATCTGCCGGGGCCGGGGCATTACAGGAGCTTTTTAAGGATTTAAAACAGCGGGCAGAGCAAAAAGGAGAGAGCATTGGAAATCTGGAACTTTGCTTTTGTGAGCTGGGAGAGATTGAAAAACTGGAAAAAATTTACAATAAAGAGGAATTGCAGGCAAAAGCATGGCTTCATTTAGGCTGGGACGGCGCAGGCAGTGACAAGAGAAAGGATGTAAAGCTGCAGGAAAAGAACATTGGTTACGCTATTCAGGCTCTTTATACAGCGGCGGCTCTTGGCTGCAGCTGTTTCCTGTTTTCCGGCTCACAGGCAGAATATGGGATCTGTGATAGCTGGATGAAAGAGGAACAGCAGTGTCATCCTGTATCTGAATATGGAAAGGATAAGGTACTGGTGTATCAGCAGGCATCGAAGGCAGCAAAGGAACTGGGGGTAGATTACATCCATACCCGCATTTTCAGTGTATATGGCCCAGGTGATCATCCATGGTCCCTTATTGAGACCTGTATCCGTACCTTTTTATCCGGCGGACATATGGAAATGGGGCCATGTACCCAGCAGTGGAACTTCCTGTATGTAGGGGAAGCAGCCAGGATACTGGTAAAACTTCTTCTTGGCAAAGCCGCAGCAGGCGTGTATAATGTGGCAGGAGAAGATACAAGACCTTTAAAAGAGTATATAGAAGAGTTATTTATGATCTGCGGTGAAAAAGGAAGCTATGAGTTCGGGTACCGGCCGCCAAATGCAGAAGGCTGTGTTTCCCTGATGCCGGAGCTTAGCAAGCTGAAAAATGCCATTGGTTTTCGTCAGCAGGTATCATTTAAAGAAGGAATTTTGGAGACTATAAAAGGAGAACAGGTTAAATGAAACGTTGTATTGCCTGCGGAGCTCCTCTTTGGGAGACCCCGCTTCTTACATTAGATAATATGCCGGCATCTGCACAGCATATGCCTGATGCAGACCATGTGGGAGCAGATAAGGGACTGACTTTGGATCTATGCCAGTGCAGCGGCTGTGGTCTGGTACAGTTTGACTGCGAGCCTGTGGATTATTACCGGGATGTGATCCGTGCCGGTGGATATTCTACCACTATGGCAGAGCTTCGCAGAAAGCAGTATAAACATCTCATAGAGACCTATCACCTGGAAGGCAGGCGATTTATTGAAGTTGGCTGCGGACAAGGGGAGTTTTTGCAGGTTTTAAAGGAATTTCCGGTAGAGGTCCATGGAATGGAACATGATCCGGAGTTGGTGAAGCTGGCAAAGAGCAAGGGCATTGATGTGGTACAGGGCTTTACAGAGACAGAGGATACAGTGATCCCAGGGGGACTTTACGATGTATTTTTGTCCTTTAATTTCCTGGAACATCAGCCGGATCCGGTGACTATGCTCAGGGCCATCTGGAATAATCTGGAAGATGATGCCATAGGACTGGTCACTGTGCCCAGCTTTGAGTATATTATGGAACACAGCAGCTATTATGAGCTGATCCGTGACCACATTGCGTATTATACCTTTGATACTCTTACCTCTCTTATGGAGCGCTGCGGTTTTGCAGTGTTAGAGGCGTCTATGGTCAACAGGGATACCTTATCTCTGGTGGTGCGCAAGCGTCCCCAGATGGAGACAGAAAACCTCCTTGATTGTTATGTAAACCTGCGTTCTGAAATGGACACATATATGAAGTATTTGAAGGCATGGAACAAGAAGGTATGTATGTGGGGGGCCAGTCATCAGGGATTTACCCTGGCGGCTACTACCAGCCTTGGGAAAAATGTGGAGTATATTATTGATTCTGCTCCGTTTAAGCATGGCAAATTTGCTCCTGCTTCTCATTTGCCGATTGTACCGCCGGATCATTTTGAAGAACATCCGGTAGATGCCATTGTGATCACAGCTCCCGGCTATACAGACGAGATCGCAAAGATCATCAGAGAACGTTTTGGTGATAAAATAGAGATACGTGCCATGCGCTCTAATCATCTGGAAATGGTTTAGGGGGAAATGGAATGAGAATAGTCATAACAGGAGCTACTGGTTTTATTGGAAGTAATCTGGCGAAACTGTTTTTGGAGAAAGGGGCAGAGGTTTTTGCACTGGTGCGTCCGGAGTCCAGCCATTTAGAGGCACTTCCAAAGGATGAAAAACTTCATATGGTTTCCTGTGGTTTAAGCAATGTAATGGACTGCATAGGCCAGATCGGACAGGCAGATGCTTTCTTTCATCTTGCCTGGGGCGGTGTAAACCGTCAGGAGATCGACTCGCCACAGGTTCAGGAAAAAAATGTGGCTGGTTCTTTAGAATGCATCCGTGCAGCAAAGGAGCTTGGCTGTACCATGTTTATGGATGCCGGTTCCAGAGTGGAATATGGCCTGACAGACGGTTTTATGCAGGAGGATATGGATTGTCATCCTGTAAACCAGTATGGAAAGGCAAAATGGGAGTTCTACCAGAAAGCAGCACCGCTTTGCACAGACCTGGGACTCCATTATGTGCATCTGCGCTTTTTCAGTGTATATGGAACAGGAGATCATCCCTGGTCTATTATTTCAACACTGGTCCGGGAGCTTCCGGCGGGAAACAAGGTTTCTTTAAGCGCCTGCAGGCATCAGTGGAATTTTATGTACATTGATGATGCAGTGGAAGCTGTATATGAATTGTATACACATCTGCCCCAGTCAGCAAAGGAAGGGTTTAAGAAAAACGGACTTGTAAATACGATCGTAAATATTGCAGGCAAGGACACCAGGGTGTTAAAGGACTTTGTTGAGGAGATCCATACCATTGCCGGCGGCGCAGGCCAACTGGAATATGGCACCTTTGTCCAGGCAAAAGAAGGCGCGCTTTCCATAAAGCCGGATATTTCCCGCCTTATGCTGCTTACCGGTGGCTGGCAGGAAAGATTTACCTTCCGTAAAGGCATTGAGACGATGATGAAAAAAGAGAAAGAGAACAAAAACCTATGAAAAAGATCAGTGTATTGATTCCCTGTTATAATGAAGTGGAAAATGCAGGCCCTATCAGCAAGGCAGTTACCGATATTATAGAGAAGGAGCTGCCCCAGTATGACTATGAGCTTGTATTTATTGATAATGATTCCACTGACGGCACCCGTGATGTGATCCGGGAGCTTTGCAGGCAGAACCCGAAGATAAAGGCTATTTTTAATGCCAGAAACTTCGGTCAGTTTAATTCCCCCTACTATGGCATGCTTCAGGTGACAGGTGACTGTGTGATTGAAATGGTAGCGGATTTCCAGGACCCGGTAGAAATGATACCAAAGTATGTCCATGAATGGGAAAAGGGCTATAAGATCGTTATCGGTATTAAGACCAGCAGCAAGGAAAATAAGGTTATGTACTGGCTGCGCACCTGCTATTATAAGGTCATTAAAAAGATGTCAGAGGTAGAGCAGATCGAGCATTTCACAGGCTCTGGCCTTTATGACAGGGAATTTATTGAGATCCTGCGTAAATTAGATGATCCAACGCCATTTTTACGTGGTATTGTGGCAGAGCTTGGCTACAAGCGCAAGGAGATCCCTTATGAGCAGCCAAAACGCCGTGCAGGTAAGACACACAACAACTTTTACCGTCTTTATGATGCGGCTATGTTAAGTGTTACTTCTTATACAAAAGAGGGACTTCGTCTGGCCACTATTTTCGGCGGTATCTGCGCAGCAGGAAGTATGATCATTGCACTGGTCTATCTGGTAATGAAGCTGATCTGGTGGGACCGTTTCCCGGCAGGTATGGCGCCAATGCTCATTGGAATGCTGTTTTTAGGCTCTGTCCAGTTATTTTTCATTGGTTTTCTGGGTGAGTATATTATGAGTATCAACCAGCGTGTGATGAAACGTCCTCTGGTCATTGAAGAAGAAAGACTGAATTTTGACCAGAAAAGGGAAAATGCCAATAAGGACGTAAATGCAAAGAACGTAGATACAAAGGACGGTAAGGAAAATGAAGTATAAGGTAGATGTGGTCCGTATCCGTGAAAATTCGATCACATTAAACGGCTGGGCACTGGGAAAGTCACCGGAGAGCAAGGTCACTTTCCGGATAGAGGATGAACATCACCAGCCGGTGAAATGCAAAATGGTCTCTACCAGAAGAGATGATGTAAGCCAGATTTATTTTAAGAAAGTGATCGATCGGGAATTTGGTTTTGATATCCAGTTTCCTTATGAGCGGGGAAAAAGCTACTGGCTGCTGATCCGCTGTGACGGCAGACAGGCAAAGATCAAATATAATGAAGAGCTGATCACAAAGAGAGCAAGTGTGGCCCACAAGCGCATGGAAAAGATCAAGGATCTGATGAACATGGAAACAGTCCACGTTGCCCTTGATTTCTGGAAGGAAAATGGTCTTCGTGCCCTTATTAAAAAGTCCTGTCACAAGATCCAGGGACTGGACAATGATTACGACTACGGTGAGTGGTATGACCTGACAAAGCCTACAGAAGAAGACTTAAAGGCCCAGAGGGAGACTCATTTTGAGTATGAGCCTTTATTTTCCGTGGTGATACCGGTATACAAAACACCGGAACGGTATCTGAAAGAAATGTTAGACTCTATTCTGGACCAGACCTATGGACAGTGGGAGGTCTGCATTGCAGACGGCAGCCCAAGAGGTCAGGATGTGGAAAAGGTTCTGAAAAAATATGCAGAAAAGGATCCACGTATCCATTATGAGATCTTAGGGGGAAACCGTGGCATTGCAGGAAATACCAATGGGGCCCTTTCTATGGCAGCCGGTGATTTTGTGATCCTGGCAGACCATGATGATACCATTCCGCCCCAGGCTTTTTATGAGGTGGCAAAGGCTATTAACAAGCATCCGGACTGTGATGTGCTGTATTCTGATGAAGATAAGCTGGATATGGATGGAAAAGCCTTATTTGATCCCCATTTTAAGCCGGATTTCAACCCGGATCTGCTTACCAGTGTAAATTATATCTGTCATTTATTTGTTGTAAAAAAGGAATTACTGGACCGGGTGGGCGGCTTCAGACAGGAATTTGACGGGGCGCAGGATTATGATTTTATTTTCCGCTGCACAGAACAGGCAAAAGAGATTGTCCATATTCCCCAGGTGCTGTATCACTGGCGTTGCCATCAGGGATCAACTGCCAGCAATCCGGAAAGTAAGATGTATGCTTTTGAGGCGGGAGCCAGAGCCATTATGGCTCATTATGAGCGTATGGGAATTGAAGCAGAGAAAGTGGAAAAGGGTGTAGATTATGGTATTTACCATACTACCTTTAAGATCAAGGGGGAACCCTTAGTTTCTATTATTATCCCCAATAAGGATCACAGCAGGGATCTGGATGTGTGCGTCCGCTCTATTTTAGAGAAATCTACCTACCGGAACCTGGAATTTATTATTGTGGAAAATAACAGTACAGAGCCGGAGACCTTTGCTTATTATGAGGAAATGGAAGAAAAGCATCCGGCGTTCCATGTAGTCACCTGGAAAGAGGGCTTTAATTATTCTGCTATCAATAATTTCGGCGCATCTTTTGCAAAGGGCGAATATCTGCTTCTTCTGAATAATGATACAGAGCTGCTGGAGCCTGACAGTATACGGGAAATGCTTGGTTTCTGCCAGAGAGAGGACGTTGGCATTGCAGGTGCAAGGCTGCTGTATGCAGATGATACAATCCAGCATGCAGGTGTTGTTATTGGCTTTGGCGGTATTGCAGGACATACCTTTATCGGTCTTCACAAGGCAGAAAACAGCTATTTCCACAGGGCAATGTGTGCCCAGGATTACAGCGCCGTTACTGCGGCCTGCTTAATGACTAAAAAGTCTGTGTTTGAGGCAGTTGGCGGTTTAAGTACCGAGCTGGCAGTTGCCTTTAATGATATTGATTACTGCATGAAAGTGCGGGCACTGGGAAAACTGGTAGTGTATGCACCTTATGCAACCCTTTACCATTATGAGTCCAAGTCCAGAGGTCTGGAAGATACACCGGAGAAGGTGGCCAGATTTAACAGGGAAGTGGCTATTTTCATTAAGAAGTGGCCGGATATCATTAAAAATGGTGATCCTTACTACAACCCGAACCTGACCCTTAGAAAGTCCAATTTTGCTCTTCGCGATCTCTTAAAAGAAAAGATCGGAGAGCCATACGACCTGTCTGTTTACGACAAGTTTGCACCTGAGGAGAAAAACAGTGATGAGTAATGCTGCGAAAGTAACGGTGGTTATTCCCAATTATAACGGACTTAAGTTTATGGAGCCATGCTTTAAGGCGCTGGAGATGCAGATCTGCCGGGATTTTGAGATCCTGGTGGTGGATAATGGCTCTGGGGACGGAAGTGTGGAATGGTTAAAGGAACATGAGATCCCAAGTATTTTCCTTGAGACCAACACCGGATTTTCCGGAGCTGTCAATGTGGGGATCAGGGCGTCAAAAACACCTTATGTGATCCTTTTAAATAATGATACGGAGCCGGACTGCCATTATATCGGGGAAATGATAAAGGCCATTGAGCGTTCGCCGAAGATATTTTCTGTCAGCAGCAAGATGATCCAGTTGTATGATCACAGCAAAATGGATGATGCGGGAGATATGTATACTCTTATGGGATGGGCTTTTCAAAGGGGCGTGGGACGGCCCTCCGGCGGCTATAACCATGTTTGCCGAGTATTTTCTGCCTGTGCCGGGGCTGCTATTTACCGCAGGGAGGTATTTGAGACCATCGGTTATTTTGATGAGATGCATTTTGCATATCTGGAAGATATTGATGTGGGCTACAGGGCCCGTATCTATGGATATGATAATATTTACTGTCCCACAGCGGTCGTTTATCATGTAGGAAGCGGCACCAGCGGTTCCCGCTATAATTCCTTTAAGGTGCGGCTGGCAGCAAGGAATAATGTGTATCTGAATTATAAAAACATGCCCCTTTTCCAGCTGGTATTAAACAGTCTTCCCTTGGGACTTGGAATCCTGGTAAAATATGCTTTTTTCAGGAAGATCGGCTTTGGAAAGGATTACATTGACGGTTTAAAAGAGGGATTTAAAACTGCAAAACAGTGCAGAAAAGTGAAATATGATAAGAAGCATCTGAAAAATTATTTGGCTATTGAGTGGGGGTTATGTACCGGAACCCTGCTGTATATCCGGGAATTTTTGGCGAGACAGGCGGCAAAATTGTGAGTTCAGCCATTACATCTTCTTGTTTCCATCATTCATGAAAACAAGAAGCACAAATTTTATTATAATTTTAAGAGAAAAGCTATGGAATAATGGGAATGTATCATGTATAATGTTTTGAATGAACAGCTATTTTCCCCGACCGGGAAAATGAGCGGACCAGGAATCCAACAAAAGGTGATATACAATGATTAAAGATAACCAGAAAAGCCTGAACCATGTTCAGGTGCTTCTGGATGCAGTGGTGACAGCAGCAGCCTATGTGCTGGCGTGGTTTATTATCGTCAGCGGTAAGGTGGTGCCTTTAAGGGGGGCCACCCTTGAGCCGGGGCCTTATTTTGTGGCTCTTATATTTATTGTTCCTGTTTATCTGATCTTAAACGGCTGCTTTCACCTGTATGTACCCAAACGCATCCAGGGAAGACGGGTCGAATTTGCCAATATCTGTAAGGCAAATGTGATCGGTCTGATGCTTTTTACGCTGATCCTTTTCGGCGGACGAAGCTTTATTGTTCATCTGGGGTATTTCTCAACCAGAATGCTCCTGGTGTTTTTTGCTTTGAATATTCTTCTTCTGGCAGGAGAGAGACTGGCGATCCGTCTGTTTTTACGCTCTCTGCGTACCAATGGCTATAATCAGAAGCATGTGCTTATGATCGGTTACAGCCGTGCGGCAGAAGGTTTTATTGACCGGGTATCCTTAAATCCGGAATGGGGATACCACATCCAGGGGATCCTGGATGACCATAAAGATCCAGGCTATGTTTATAAGAAGATCCCGGTTTTAGGACCGATCTCCCATCTGGAGACATTTCTTGCTGCCAATACATTAGATGAGATCGTTATTACATTAAGTATCGGTGAGTACGCAAATCTGGAACAGATCGTAGCAGCCTGTGAAAAATCCGGCGTGCATACGAAATTTATTCCGGATTACAATAATATTATCCCTACGATCCCTTATATGGAAGATCTTCAGGGACTTCCTGTGATTAATATCCGCCATGTGCCGCTGACCAATGTATTTAATGCTACGGTAAAGCGTTGTGTGGATATTTTCGGGGCACTCTTTGGAATCACTCTGTTTTCACCCCTTATGCTGATCACAGCAGCACTGATCAAGATCACTTCTCCGGGACCGGTCATTTACAGTCAGGAGCGCATCGGACTGCACAACCGTCCTTTTAAAATGTTTAAATTCCGTTCTATGGAAGTCCAGGATCCAAACAAGGAGAAAAAGCAGTGGACTACTCCACATGATCCACGGGTTACTCCGGTTGGACGTTTTATACGAAAGACAAGCATTGATGAGATGCCTCAGTTTTTTAATATCCTCATCGGGGATATGAGTCTGGTAGGCCCAAGACCGGAGCGGCCTCTTTTTGTAGAAAAGTTTAAGGAAGAGATCCCACGTTATATGATCAAGCACCAGGTAAGACCGGGTCTTACAGGATGGGCACAGGTCAATGGTTATAGGGGTGATACTTCTATTACAAAGAGGATCGAACACGATCTGTATTATATTGAAAACTGGAGTCTGGGATTTGATTTTAAGATCATGTTCCTGACTATATTCAAGGGCTTTATTAATAAGAATGCCTACTGATCACTGATACAGCGCATAGCGAAAACCGTTACCATTACAATGAGGAAATGTACATGAATCACGATTTTGACAACGAATTTGAGACGGATGACGAACTGAAAAGAGGACGCAGCCGCAGAAAAGAAGGAAGGAAATACCCATCTTCCGGACGCACAGGCAGAACTTCAGGGACAGACAGCACAGGAAGAAGCATAGGAAGAGGCAGTACAGGAAGAGGCAGCAGGACAGCTGCCGGAGCCGGAAAGAGCCGTTTAAGGACGATTATCATTTTTATTGTGGCCGAGATCATTGCCCTGGCCCTTATCGGCGCAGGCTGGTATGGAAAGCGTATGATGTCTCTGATGCAGACAGATACAGAGTTTAATAAGGCAGATATGACTAACCCCTATATTTCCATGGAAAAAGAGCAGGCAATGAGGGGCTACTGGACGGTAGCACTGTTTGGCGTGGATAGCCGTGACAGTTCTGTTGGAAAAGGAAATATGTCCGACGTTATCATTATCTGCAATATCAACCAGGAAACCGGCGAGATTAAATTAGTCAGCCTTTTCAGGGATACTTATCTGAACGTGGATGATAAGAACGGCTATAATAAGATCAATCAGGCATATTTCAGAGGCGGTCCAAAGCAGGCAGTAGAGGCCTTAAATAGGAACCTGGATCTGGAGATTGATGATTATGCTACCTTTAACTGGAAGGCAGTGGCAGATGCTATTAATATTTTAGGCGGTGTGGACGTAGAGCTGAGCAAGGCAGAGTTCTACTATATCAATGCCTATATTACAGAGACTGTAAATTCTACCGGTGTTGGTTCTTACCAGTTAAAGAGCGCCGGACCAAACCATTTAGATGGCATCCAGGCAGTTGCCTATGCACGTCTTAGGAAAATGGATACAGACTTTGCAAGAACTGAACGTCAGAGAAAGATTATCCAGTTAAGCTTTGACAAGCTTAAAAAGGCAAATTTCTCAGTTGTTAATAATGTAATGGAAGTTGTATTCCCACAGATCTTAAGCAGTGTCACTCTGGATGATGTGATCCCGGCAGCAAAGAACCTGACCCGTTATCATATTGGAGAGACAGCAGGATTCCCTGAGGCAAGAAGTGATGTGACTATGGGGAAAAAGGGTGACTGTGTTATCCCGCAGACACTGGAGAGCAACGTGATCTCTCTTCATAAGTTCCTCTTTAATGATGAGAATTACACACCAAGTGATATGGTAAAGAAGATCAGTGCACAGATCGCATCTGACACAGGTCTTTACAAGGAAGGAAAGCCAGTTGGTGATGTTGGAACCGGTGGTGGTTATACTCCAAAGGAAACAGAAGCCAAAACAGATGAAAAGAGTACACAGAAGGATAATTCAGAAAGCAGCTCTTCTTCTGATACGAACAATGAAAGCACCTCAGCTGTGGATGAGAGCATCATTGACGGCGAAACTGATTTTGAGTATGAAACAGATGAGGATGGAAATGTGATCGATCCGCCGGAAGATTATATTCCACAGACCAGCAGACACAGCTCTGAAAGCTCGTTGCATCCAGGTGAGACCAGCCAGGCACATCCGGGAGAGACCACAAAGGCGCCTCATCCGGGAGAATCCAGTGAAGGTTTAAAGCCTACAGTTCCAAGCGGTACTTTGTCACCTTCACCTGCTACAGAAGCGGCAACAACAGAGGCTGCAACCAAAGCAGTTGGTCCTGGAAGCCGTGAGACAACAGCAGCTTCACAGTTCAGCCCTGAAAACAGCATTCAGGAAGAGAATACAGGCGGTCCGGGAGCGATGATCGTACCGGCAGCCTGATGTGAGTGTGAGAATAGATGTTATAGACCGGCATATGTCTGGGCTGTAAAGGATAAATGAAGAGATTCCGCGAAAGTATGGTCTGCGGGATCTCTTTTTTTACTTCCATATTCTGCACTTGCTGAAATGATAGATTCAGTATAAAATGATGATGTCACCCTCAGGTGACATGTCCGTTAGTTTTTTAAGAAGGGAAGACGAACATACATGAGGAAAAACAGTTTATTGAAAAAGACGGCATGGATCGTTCTTTCGGCAGTCCTTTTTGGAACTGTGGCAGGAACAGTGATGACAGGTGTACAGATCGCATCTTCTGGAATGGTTTCCCAGTTTTTTGCCATTGTTTCATCAGATGAGAAACTGCCTGAACAGGGAGAAGAACTGCTGCCTGAGCCATTTCCAGGTGGAAATATACAGGGGATCCTTCCTGAAGTGCCAGCAGTCCCGGCACCGGCTACAGATGTTTCACAGGTGGTAGAAGAGGCCATGCCTGCGGTAGTGGCAGTTGCCAGTACAGCAGTTTACCAGATGCCGGATTTTGGATTTGGCTGGTTTTTTGGAGGCGGAAGCCAGTCCTATGAAGTGCCAAGCAGCGGCTCCGGTATTATTATTGGGGAAAACGATACAGAGCTTTTGATCGTTACTAATAATCATGTGGTACAGGATACAGTGTCCTTAAAGATCACCTTTGTGGATGATACAGCAGTAGACGCAGCTGTAAAGGGAACGGACCCAGATACAGATCTGGCAGTTATTTCTGTTCCGTTGGATCAGATCCCACAGGAAACGAAAGAGAAGATAGCAGTTGCAAGGCTGGGAGATTCAGATGGCTTAAAGGTTGGTCAGGGAGTGATCGCTATTGGAAATGCCCTTGGATATGGACAGTCTGTTACAGTAGGCTATGTAAGCGCGCTGAACCGGGAAATAAAGACTTCCGATGGTAATACAAGAGTGCTGCTTCAGACAGACGCAGCCATTAATCCTGGAAACAGCGGAGGTGCTCTCCTGAATATGAAGGGAGAGGTTATTGGCATTAATGCGGCTAAATATTCATCTACAGAGGTAGAAGGCATTGGTTATGCCATTCCTGTTTCCGGTGTTCAGGATATTTTAGATGAACTGATGAACAGGAAAACACGTTCTGAGGTCGCGGAAGAAAAGCGGGGCTATCTGGGAATACAGGGAACTACTGTGGATGAGGATGCAGCAGCTGCTTTTGGTATGCCAAAGGGTGTTTATGTATACAAGATACTGAAAGACGGGGCGGCAGCTGATTCCCAGCTCAGGGAAAAGGATATCATTACTAAATTAGATGGAATGACTGTAAAGAGCATGCAGGAATTGCAGAAGTTCTTAAAAGGTTATGAAGCAGGCGAAACCATAGAATTGCTGGTACAGCGCCAGGAAGATGGCCAGTATAAGGAAATACAGATCCCTGTAACACTGACCGGACTGCCGGGATCTGTGGTAAGTGGCAAGCAGTAAGGAGAAAAATGGTGGAAGATAAGAATTTTGAAGGTGAAGACCTGAAGGATATTCAGGATACGGATAAGGCTGTTCAAGGCAGTCAGGATAAAGATAAGGCTGCTCATGGCAGCAGTGATAATGCAGATAATTACGAAAAGATCTGCTATATGTGCCGCAGACCGGAGAGCAAGGCGGGACCGATGATAACTATGCCAGGTGGCATGTGCCTGTGCCATGACTGTATGCAGAAGGCTTTTGATACAGTGACAAAAGGCGGTATGGATTTTTCTAAAATGCCAAACATGCCAAATATGCCTTATATGGGCATGAATTTCAGTGATCTCACCCAGATGCCGCCGGTAAATGAGATCCCTCAGCGGCAGAAATTAAAAAAGAAGAAGGAGCCGGAAAAGCAGCTGACTATGAAGGATATTCCGGCACCCCATATTATCAAGGGAAAACTGGATGAATATGTGATTGGCCAGGACAAGGCAAAGAAGGTTATGGCTGTGGCGGTTTATAACCATTATAAACGTGCCTTTTTAGGCGGAACGGATCCGGATGGTGTTGTGATCGAAAAGTCCAATATTTTAATGATCGGACCTACAGGAAGCGGAAAAACCTATCTGGTAAAGACTTTGGCAAAGCTTTTAGATGTGCCTCTGGCAATTGCAGATGCTACTTCCCTTACAGAGGCCGGATATATTGGCGATGATATTGAAAGTGTTGTTTCCAAGCTTTTAGCAGCTGCAGGAAATGATGTAAAGCGTGCGGAAAAAGGTATTATCTTTATTGATGAGATCGATAAGATAGCCAAGAAAAAGCAGACCAATACCAGGGATGTAAGCGGCGAATCTGTGCAGCAGGAGCTGTTAAAGCTTCTGGAAGGCAGTACAGTAGAAGTGCCGGTAGGTTCCAACCAGAAGAATGCCATGACACCTATGGCTACTGTAAATACGGATAATATCCTGTTTATCTGTGGCGGCGCGTTCCCTGATATGGAAAATATCATTAAGGAGCGCCTGACCAGGAAGTCTTCCATGGGCTTTGGAGCTGCTTTGAAAGACAGCTATGACAATGATCCGGATATCCTGAGCCATGTGACCAATGAAGATCTGCGCACCTTTGGCATGATACCGGAGTTTTTAGGACGTTTGCCTGTGACTGTTACTTTAAAGGGGCTGGATAAGGATATGATGATCCGTATTTTAAAGGAGCCAAAGAATGCTATCCTGCTCCAGTATGAGAAGCTTCTGGCGCTGGATGAGGTGAAGCTGGTGTTTGAAGATGATGCCCTTTCCTGGATCGCAGAGGAAGCATTAAAGCGTGGGACCGGCGCAAGGGCTTTGAGGGCCATCCTGGAAGAATTTATGCTGGATATTATGTATGAGATACCAAAAGATCCGAATATTGGGTCTGTGGTAGTCACAAGACCTTATCTGGAGAAGAAAGGCGGCCCTCTGATCCAGATGCGTCAGATGTAAACCGATCTTTCTGTTATTCCCGCAACTTGAGAAAGGTCTGTAGCAGGTCCAGAGTACCATACCCAAATTCCCTGTTGGGATAGGAAAGGGACGGATTTCTGGATGCGCCCCGGATGAGGTAGCTTTTAATAGAGGCTTCGCTCATTGTGGGGTAATTTCCCATTACAATGCCCCAGTTTAAAAGATTGGCCACTGCTCCGGCAGTAATAGCAGCGGCAGCGCTGGTACCGGTGCGGTGGGTGAATGTCTGTGTGTTTTTTAGGATACCGGAATGGACTGAGGTATTGGCAGGTCCAAGTACGTCTACTCCCGGTGCTGCCAGATCCGGTTTTACAGAATCCCTGCTGATGTAGCCGCGGCTGGAGTGGATGTAGATACTGTTATTCCTGTGATCATATGCACCTACTGTAATAGGGAGACGGGAGTTTCCAGGTACAGTGATGGTATTGGATGGATCTGGTTTTAAAAATACTGTTTCATCAGAGATAAAGCCCTGGACCGGCAGCCACATGTGGTAATCTCCTGTGAGAAACTGTGTATTGTATACACGGATCGTCCAGATACCTGCAGAGGGTTTTTCGAAGCGCATGGATACCAGCTGGCTGCCGCTTCCTGCTTCGATCAGCTCATAATTTACAGTGACTGTAGTGTTTTCCAGTAAAAATGGGATCCTGGTTTCATTGTTAGCTAAAATAGGGATGCGGTTGATCCGCTCTCCTCCGGGAGAAACAAATCCTACTGTATAAAGTTCTGTGGCAGAGGACCACAGCTCCAGGATAAATCCCCGTTCTGCTTCTTTTTTTCCAACCCTCAGTTCTACATCTTCATAAGAGGTGTCAGCGGAAAGCCTTCCTGCGTAGTGGTGGGCAAGCCCTGTTTCGTTTCCCGCTGCGATCACGGTGGCAATGCCGAAAAATCCCCCGTAATTCTGGGCTACCTGACTTAAGGGGGAACTGCCGGTATGACTGCCGTAATTGCTTCCAAGACCAAGAAGTATAACAAGGGGCTGGCGGAACCGGTCTGCAAGGACCCGCAGGTATTTAATACCCATCATAATATCGTTTTCCTGAAAAGCATCTGCTTTTTCGGGGATCAGGTAATAGTCCCGCAGATATTTCTTTGCGGGCTTTAATTTTACTATGGCAAGATCTGACATAGGGGCAGCACCTGTAAAATTTTGCAGGGGAAATGATCTTCCTGCTGCAAGGCCGGCTAAATAGGTGCCGTGGCCATTGGCATCTTTTGACGGCACAAGGGAAAATGGATTATCAGATGCAAGGGCTGAATTAATATCTTCTCTGGTAAATTCCGTTCCATAAGAAGCACCGCCCATGGGATAATAGTCAGGTACACCGGAAGTCGGAACAGAAGTGTCCTCCGGCAGTGTCTGATCCCAGATCCCAAGGATGCGGGTGGTGCCGTCGTCATTTCTGAAAGCAGGGCTGGTATAGTCAATGCCGGAATCTACGATGCCGACGAGAACGCCTTTGCCCATATTAGAAAGAGCTGGTGTCTGTAAAGCTGCCAGAATACCGGAAGCTTCCATGGCAGAGTCGTCTAAAAGGGTAAAAAGACCGGGGATGCTGTAGTAAGGATAACGTTCCAGGGAGACCGGCAGCGCTTCGTTTAAAGGAGTATAAAAAATGGCATAATCATTGCTCACATAGTCTACACAGGGAAATTGTTCCGGGTCGCGGAGGTTATTTTGCAGGGAGCCGAAGCGATAGATAAAGTCTGCCACTTCTTCAGAAGCAGGATTTAAGGTGCATGAGGGCATGGAAGTGCCTTTCTGTAAAGCTGTGTTGTTGTAAGTATATGGGATAAATGGGGATCATATGTATATTGCGGCTGTACTGCCCCTTGTTTTCATGGAAATGTACTGGATCTTAGGGTTATGAACATTGCCTGTATAACTGGACGTGATAGGGAGATTATAGTAAAATAAAAGCAGGCAGAAAAATACGGAAAATGTGTATCCATAAGTCGATCTTACAAGAAAGGACGGACCAAAATATGTTCTTACCATGGCTTACAGGCGGCATTGCCGCTCTTGACTTATTTATAAAAGACGAAATAGAACGGGAAGGCACTGAAGAATTTCCCAGAGATCTTCCTGGCACGAAAGGTTTTATACGCATTCATAAAAGCTATAATCCAGGTTTTCCCTTTGGCTTTATGAAAGAGCGCCCCCAGCTTGTAAAAGGTATTCCCCTGGCGGTCACATCTGCAGCTGCAGGCGCACTGGCGGCTCTTTTTACAAAAAAGGGCTGTGTGGCCCAGAAGATCGGCCTTTCCATGGTTTTAGGAGGCGCCATCAGCAATCTGTATGACCGCCTGGTAAAAGGTTATGTAGTGGACTATTTTTCTATTGAGTTTAAGCGTCTTAAAAATGTGATATTCAATCTTGGCGATATTTTTGTGTTTCTGGGCAGTCTGGTCTTCCTGGCCGCAGAGCTGTTAGAGGACATGAAAGACTGAATATGATGATGTTGGGGTCAAAAGGTATTTTGACCCCTCTGATACCGAATTGCTACGTGCTTTGCACTCTCGCAATTCTAAAAACATTCGTAATCCGCTCATTTTTCTTCAAAAAATGGCTTCTTACTCATGTTTTTGGCGGGTCCCAAGTTCAAAAATCCTCCTGCAAGCAAGCTTGCATCGGATTTATGACCTTTTGACCCTGATGTTATGGCAAAACTGTAGTACATGGTCTTATCAGAAGCTGAACATCCCGCCTAAGGTACCTCCCAGGCTGCATACACCAAGGACCAGAAGAGAACGCCCGGCGTTAATGTCTGCTTTGGGATCCATGGCGAAGGAGGCTGCAAAAAGCACCAGAAAATAAAACATTCCGGACAGCAGTCCCCAGAAAAAGCGGCGGTTTTTTACACGTCTGCCGGTAAAAAATCCTCCTGCGAAGCAGGCGGCAAAATACACGGCAAAGATCAGCAGGTTTACCAGGCTTTCCCTAAGGCGCAGCTTATAAAGGGCAAAGGCAAGGACTCCTAAAAAGAGGGCAGAAAGCACATAGGAGAGAAAAAGAGAGCGCAGCAAAGGTTTTATAACTTTAGTTTCCATAAGATATTCTCCTAAAATATGTTTACAGTCCAGTATATTCACCGTTGCAAGCCCCGATAACCTATGTTATAATTCTATCGATAGTAATGTTTTTTCGAAGACTTTCATATACCTGTCTTTGCGGCTGATCCTTCACTGACAGGAGATCTTTTTGCAAGATCGGGCACAGAAAGATACTGGAAAAACATATTAGAAAAAAGGAGGTACTGTACAATGAGGCATGTAAAGACTTTAAATGCCAATACCTTAAAGGATACGATGAAGAAGGGCGGATGCGGCGAGTGCCAGACTTCCTGCCAGTCTGCATGTAAGACTTCCTGTACCGTTGGTAACCAGAGCTGTGAAAATTCTGCTCGCTAATGGTATAGATTGGTAAAGCATTAAATGTGCAAAGCCCCTATGGTCAAAGTGATTATAGGGGCTTTCCCATGTAGTCCGGACCGGCCGGAAGGCCAATTAAGTTTAGAAAGAGAGATTTTAGCTTTGATTCATCAGTATATTAATAATGGTTATCATATTGTTCTGGACGTAAACAGCGGTTCCGTCCATGTAGTAGATCCGGTGGTTTATGATGCCATCGCAGCTGTTTCCAAGCAGATCCCGGAAATGGATAAGCCTGAGAAGCTTTCTGAAGAAGTAACTGCAAATGTCCATAAAAAATTAGATGAAACCTATGGAAGTGAGATGGTCTGTGAGGCATTGGAGGATATCCAGGAGCTGATCGATGCAGAGCAGCTGCTTACCCGTGACATCTACCGTGATTTCGTATTAGACTTTAAGAAGCGTAAGACTGTAGTAAAGGCACTTTGCCTGCATATTGCCCATGACTGTAATCTGGCCTGTCGTTACTGCTTTGCAGAAGAAGGGGAGTACCATGGCCGCCGCGCTTTAATGAGCTTTGAAGTAGGAAAGAAAGCCCTGGATTTTCTGGTTGCAAATTCCGGAAGCAGAGAACATCTGGAAGTGGATTTCTTTGGCGGAGAGCCGCTGTTAAACTGGAAAGTAGTAAAGCAGCTGGTTGAATACGGACGTTCTTTAGAGGAAGCAAACCACAAGAAATTCCGTTTTACATTAACTACAAATGGTGTTCTTTTAAATGATGAGATCATGGAATTCTGCAACCGTGAAATGAGCAACGTAGTATTAAGCCTTGATGGACGCAAAGAGATCAACGATAAGATGCGTCCATTCCGTAATGGCAGCGGCAGCTATGACATGATCGTTCCAAAGTTCCAGAAGTTTGCTGAAAGCAGAGGACAGAAGAACTATTATGTAAGAGGTACATTTACCAGAAATAACCTGGATTTTGCAGATGATGTGATCCATTATGCAGATCTGGGCTTCCAGCAGATGTCCATGGAACCGGTAGTAGCTGATCCGGCAGAGGATTATGCTATCCGCGAAGAGGATATTCCGCAGATCTTAAAGGAATATGATAAGCTGGCGTTAGAATATATTAAGCGTAAAAAAGATGGCAGAGGTTTTAACTTCTTCCACTTTATGCTGGATTTAACAGCAGGACCTTGTGTTGCAAAGCGTCTGGCTGGCTGCGGTTCCGGTACAGAGTATCTGGCTGTTACCCCGTGGGGTGATCTTTACCCATGTCATCAGTTTGTGGGAAATGAAAAATTCCTGCTTGGAAATGTTGATACCGGTATTGTAAATACGGATATCCGCGATGAGTTCAAGCTTTGCAATGTATATGCGAAGGAGACATGCAAGGACTGCTTTGCAAGATTTTACTGTAGCGGCGGATGCAGCGCAAATGCTTATAATTTCAGTGGTTCTATTAACGGTGCATATGAGATCGGCTGTGAGATGCAGAAAAAGAGGATCGAATGTGCCATCATGATCAAGGCTGCTTTAGCAGACGAAGAGGCATAAAGGTATGAAGTATCAGGTGATCACAAAAGACGGACGGGCAAAACGCGCCCAGATGGAAACAGTACACGGAACCATACAGACACCGGTTTTTATGAATGTTGGAACCGTAGGTGCTATTAAAGGTGCTGTTTCTACTGATGATCTGCGTCAGATCGGTACCCAGGTAGAGCTTTCTAATACCTACCATCTTCATGTGCGTACAGGAGATAAGCTGATCAAAGAATACGGCGGACTGCATCAGTTTATGAACTGGGACAAGCCTATCCTTACAGATTCCGGCGGTTTCCAGGTGTTCTCCCTTACAGATCTGCGCAAGATCAAGGAAGAAGGCGTATATTTCCGCTCCCATATTGACGGTCATAAGATCTTTATGGGTCCGGAAGAAAGCATGCAGATCCAGTCAAATCTTGGTTCTACCATTGCCATGGCTTTTGACGAGTGCCCCCCAAGCCATGCAGACTATGACTATATCAGCAATTCTGTAGACCGCACTACCCGGTGGTTAAAGCGCTGCAAGGCAGAAATGGCACGTTTAAATTCCCTTCCGGATACTATTAATAAAGAACAGCTGTTATTTGGCATTAATCAGGGCGGTGTTATAGACGAGATCCGGATCCGGCATGCAGAGACCATCAGGGAGCTGGATTTGGATGGCTATGCAATTGGTGGTCTGGCTGTAGGTGAGACCCATGAGGAAATGTATCATATCCTGGATGTGACTGTACCTCATCTGCCGGAGGATAAGCCGGTTTATCTTATGGGCGTAGGAACACCTGCCAATATCTTAGAGGCAGTAGACCGGGGAGTAGACTTTTTTGACTGTGTCTACCCATCCAGAAATGGCCGCCATGGACATGTATATACCAACCATGGCAAGCTGAATCTGTTTAACCAGAAATATGAGCTGGATCACAGTCCTATTGAAGAAGGCTGCCAGTGTCCGGCCTGCCGCTCTTACAGCAGAGGCTATATACGCCATTTGTTAAAGGCGAAAGAAATGCTGGGAATGCGGTTATGTACCTTGCATAATTTGTATTTTTATAATAAAATGATGGAGGAGATCCGCGACGCCATCGAAGAACACCGTTTCGCAGAATACAAGGCGGCCAAGCTTGCCGGTATGGAAGGCAGATAGCACGCAGAAGCGGGTAAACAAAAAACTATAACTGCTGCGGCGAGGCGGCAGCAGGTGTGAAGGAGGAAAAAACTATGCAGGGAATGGGCTTTATAGTTATCTATATTGTATTTTTTGCAGCTCTGATCTATTTTACGTCAATCCGTCCACAGAAGAAGGAAAGACAGAAACAGCAGGAGATGTTAAGCAGCATTGCTGTAGGCGATACCATTCTTACTACCAGCGGTTTTTACGGTGTGATCATTGATATGACTGATGATACTGTGATCGTTGAGTTCGGCAGCAACAAAAACTGCCGTATTCCGATGCAGAAGGCTGCGATCGTTCAGGTAGAGAAGCCAGAAACAAAATAATCGTTACAGTTTGGCCATGACATCTTCTTGTTTCCATATTCATGAAAACAAGAAGCTTGGTGGTTCCACCATATGCTGATTTGGATGAGAAAGTGCTTATGCAAGCAAGCTTGCAACACACTCCCTCATTCAAACCAGCGCATGGCTGAACTGTAACAAATAATCTGGTATACGAAGAGAATGAACATTAAAAATGTCGGAGGTTTGAAGCCTGGCAGTTTGTCTGCAAAGGCAAGAACATCCGGCATTTTTATATAATGATCAACAGATGGCTCCGGCATATTCCGGAGCAGAAAGGCGGGGTATTTTGATCAGGAATATTGTATTTGATATGGGAAAGGTTCTGGTGGACTATTCCGGCATGCCGGTGTGCCGCCATTTTACAGATAATGAGGCACTGGCAAAGAGAATCTGCACGGCTGTATTTGATTCCCCGGAATGGGTTCTTTTAGATATGGGTGTGATTAAAGAGAAGGACGGAATTGAGAAAATGATCAGCCGTCTGGATACAGAGGAAGAAAAAGAACTGGCTGTTAAATGCTTTGACCACTGGCATGAGTATAACATGACCGCCAGACCGGAAATGGGAGACCTGATCCGGGACCTGAAGGCAAAAGGCTATGGTATTTATCTGTGTTCCAATGCATCGGTGCGTCTGCTTACCTGTTATAAAAAGATATTGCCGGCAATAGACTGCTTTGACGGAATCCTGTTTTCGGCAGAAGTGCTGTGCATGAAACCACAGAAAGAAATGTATGGTCATTTCTTTGACCGCTTTGGTTTAAAACCGGAAGAGTGTTATTTTATTGATGACCTGCAAAACAACATTGAAGGGGCAAAAGCCTGTGGCATGGACGGGTATTGCTTTGCAGATGGAGATGTGGGGAAGCTGAAAGAGACATTGTATGGTTCTGTCCTTTCGCTTACAAAGTGAAGTCTGTAACATTAAGAATTTCTTAATAATCTATTCAAAGAACATTCAAACATTTCCAGCGATTGCATGATATACTTTAGTTACATAAGAAATGCACGAAAGTTTAAGAACTATCCTTCAACCCTTTTTGAAAATCCGAAATCCTTAGAAAAAAGCTCCGTACTGACAGGTACGGAGCTTTTTTCTGCACACCAGTATATGGTTTTGCACTTTGTGCTCTCATAATTTAAAAAACATTCGTGATCCGCACATTTTTTTTCAAAAATCTTCTTACAGGCAGCCTGCATCAGATTTTTAACCTTTTGCCCCAGGTATCATACAGTATAAGAAAAGGGATTTTTTAATGTGAATCGGGCCAGACTGGAAATTCACTGTGATGAGACAGCTTTGGACGGGATCACCGGAAAAGGCGTTGGCGTTGCAGTTTTAGATACAGGTATTTACATTCATGAAGATCTGAAGGGAAAGATACTGGGATTTAAGGACTTTGTCCATGGAAAAAAGCTTCCTTATGATGATAATGGTCATGGAACTCATGTTTCAGCCATGATCGCAGGAAGCGGAGCTGCTTCAGGGGGGATATTTAAAGGGATTGCCCCGGGAAGCCGGATCCTTGGGATCAAAGTGCTGGACAGGAAAGGAAATGGATATGCAGCAGATGTGCTAATGGGGCTTCGCTGGATCAGAGAACACAGAAACGAATATGGAATACGTATCGTAAACATTTCCGTAGGTTCTCTCGCACGCCAGGAGATGACGGAGAATTCTGTGCTGGTAAAAGGGGTAAATGCAGCCTGGGATGATGGTCTGGTAGTAGTGGTAGCGGCTGGAAATCATGGCCCAGCACCGGGAACTGTTACTACACCGGGGATCAGCAGAAAAGTGATCACAGTAGGCTGCTCTGATGACCACAAGGAAGTGGAGGTCATGGGAAGCAAAATGGTGGATTATTCCGGCAGAGGTCCTACAAAAGCCTGTGTATGTAAACCAGATATCGTGGCTCCGGGCTGCGGTATTATCAGCTGCTGCAATGAGCCGGGACATTATTTTATAAAATCAGGTACAAGCATGTCTACTCCCCTTGTATCAGGCGCCATTGCATTGCTGCTGGAAAAATACCCATCCATGAGTAATAAAGATGTAAAACTGCGTATCAGGGAACGGGCGGTGGATCTGGGACTGCCTCACAATCAGCAGGGGTGGGGAAAACTGGATGTAAAAAGGCTGCTGGCAGATGAGATATGATAATATCATCTGTCAGCAGTCATAATAAAAAAGTCTTATTTTTCCCAGCGTCCTGAAGCACCGCATGGCAGTACCAGGCCGCTTTGTGAAACAGGAAGTCCTACTTCTTCAGCCTTAACAGTTCCGCCGAATTTTGGAACGATCTCTACGCCCATCATATAAGAAAGAACAGATGGAGCAAGACCGGTCGTATAGGAGTTGATCAGGAAAAACAGCGGATCGTCAGAAAGCAGCTGAACGCAAAGCTTTACTAATGGATGGATCGCATCTTCGATCTTCCAGATCTCCCCTTTTGGCCCGCGGCCATAAGATGGTGGATCCATGATAATGGCATCGTAATGATTTCCACGGCGGATCTCACGTTCTACGAATTTTACACAATCATCTACGATCCAGCGGATGGGAGCATCAGACAGACCGGAAGAATGTGCATTTTCCTTTGCCCAGGTAACCATACCCTTAGAAGCGTCTACGTGGGTCACACTGGCTCCTGCTTTGGCAGCTGCCAGTGTAGCGCCGCCGGTGTAGGCGAACAGATTTAATACCTTAACAGGACGTCCTGATCTGCGGATCTTGTCCCCGAACCAGTCCCAGTTTGCAGCCTGTTCCGGGAAAAGACCGGTATGCTTGAAGCTAAAAGGCTTTAAATTAAAGGTAAGTTCTTTATAATTAATGGTCCACTGCTCCGGCAGGTCGAAAAACTCCCATTCACCGCCGCCTTTGCTGCTGCGGTGATAATGTCCGTTCATCTTTTTCCAGCCTTTATGTTTTTTGGGGGTATCCCAGATCACCTGAGGATCCGGGCGCACCAGAAGATATTCTCCCCAACGCTCTAATTTTTCACCCTTGGAACAGTCAATTACTTCATAATCTTTCCAGCCGTCGGCAAGCCACATAAATTGTTTAACCTCATTTCTTCTATTATAATTATATATGATATTCCAATCTCCGCCCTGAGAGCGGACATGATGATGCGATCTGTTGAAATCACAGGATTCCAATTGAGTATAGTCTATTTTCCTATAGTACGTCAAGCAATTTGGGGACTTGCGACAGATTCTTGTAATAGAATTGAAAGATTAATCTGGTTGAACAATGGCAAAACTCTTGATACAATAGTTATAAAGCACAAACTGTATGCAAAAAAGGATCTGCAGCAGTTTTCGGGGTGAACGCAGAAGAAGAGAGGAACAGGGCATATGAAAAAGAGCGTAAAAGCAGCCTGGTTTCTGGCAGCTTTCTTATCAGCAGGGCTGGCAGCATTTCCGGCTATGGCAGCACAGGGATGGGCACAGGAAAATAATACCTGGGTTTATTATGACAGCAATGGAAACAAAGTATATAATGAATGGAAAAAGGGTGCAGACGGTCAGTGGCGTTATCTGAACGGAGAAGGATGTATGACAACCAATGCCTGGGCTGATTCTAATTATTATGTAGACAGCAATGGTATTATGGTCACTGATAAATGGTTAAAGACTACTTCTGACAGCGGGGAAGAGGAATGGTACTATTTTGGAAGTACGGGAAAGACTCTTGATGACACCTGGAAGAAGATCAGTGATAAGTGGTATCATTTTGATGGAAATGGCCGTATGGAAAAGGGCTGGATCTTAGATGATATGTATTATACAGGTGATGACGGTGTTATGCGTACCGGATGGCAGAAGCTGTATCCACCGGATAACTATGAAGAAGACTCAAACAAGGTGATCCCAGGCGCAGAAGGCGGCAGCGTAGATTATGGTGAGGATGGCCAGTATTGGTTCTATTTTGGCACCAGCGGTAAAAAGTATGTGCCAAGTGACGGCAATGACAACGGAGATTACGGCACCAGAAAGATAGATGGTATTTATTATTGCTTTAATGATGAGGGTATTTTACAGATGGGATGGAAAAATGTAAGAGGAAATTCCGATTCCATTAAAGATTATATGTATTTTGGCCCGGACGGAAAAGCAAAGATTGGCTGGTATTCCATAGAACCGCCGGAAGAGCTGGAAGGCTATGACGGGGATGTGGAGTGGTTCTATTTTGCAAATAACGGAAAGCCCAAGGCTTCTGATACCGATCATCTGAATACACAGGGATTAACAAAGATCAGCGGAAAGACTTACTTATTTAATAAGCAGGGCAATCCGGTTTATGGCTTGAAAAAAGTCTATATTGGTTCCGGTGACAGCAACTGGACTGCTTTCTACTTCGGCACAAAGTCCCAGAGCTGTGTACAGCGGGGCAAAATAAAAGTAGAAGAAGACGATGGAAATAAGACAGAGTTCTACTTCAGTGAAAACGGTCGTGGTTATACGGGGGTTAAGGATAATTACCTTTATTATAAGGGTAAGCTTCAGAAAGCTACTGACGGACAGAAATATGTATGTTTTAAGATCGACAGCAGCAATTATGTAGTAAACTCTTCAGGAAAGGTAATGAAAAATACCACAGTTAAGACCAGTGATGGAGTAAAGTTTAAAACAAGCTCCAACGGTTCTTTAAGTTCGGCAGATGATGACAGTGATGTAAGCTCTTATTTCACAGAGCCGGAAGAGCCGATCTGTACGGAAGACTGATAAGTCTGTACCGGTTTCTTCTATATTAATATTAATAGGACTAAATAGGCGTGATGGTGTGCGCAGATACAGGCAGATGCGTTATTGATTAAAAGGATTCAGGGTGAATATGAGAAAAAATAAGGGGAAACAGGTGGGAAAAGCCTGTTTCCATATTCATGAAAACAAGAAGCATGGTAGGTCCATCATATGCTGATTTGGATGAAAAAGTGCTTATGCAAGCAAGCTTGCAACACACTTTCTCATTTAAATCAGCACATGGCTGAGCTGTAACAAATTATTTAAAAAAAAACAAAAAAATACTTGCATTTCCTGATGATATATGTTATCTTAGAACAGCTGTGACATGATAGCAAAGAAACGTGAGGTTGCTGCCTTGCAAAGGGCAGGTTTTCCGTGGAGCGAATGTCAAGTTAGGAAACTGGCGACAAGTCACTGT
>ERZ827194.225-NODE-225-length-55868-cov-11.5061_pt1 | contig 55868 bp, 44 predicted proteins | sample MGYA00519777_ERZ827194 | MGnify/ENA primary metagenome ERZ827194 (study PRJEB31778, sample SAMEA3449277) | human gut metagenome | biome: human gut; feature: human-associated habitat; material: faeces | place: United Kingdom | collected 2010/2012 ...
TCGCAAAGCAGCTCACTGTCCACAACCGCCGCTCCAATAACTTCCCCATGAGACCGCTCGGTTGGCTTTCTCCTCTGGAGTTCACCGTCCAAGATGTTTGACAAACCTACATTTTTTCAGAATTGTTGTCTCAGCAAATGCTGGTCTTAAATGCTAACTGATTTGAACGTACTTTGGGTCTACTCCGTGCTCCAACAGGAGCTTTGCAATTTGATCGAATAACTGCAACACAGTGCTTCCCTTATATGGATGAGTTCCGAGGATCCCAATATTGGCGTCTTTTCTAAAGGCTCCAATATTATAAGCAGTAATGGTATTTGTGAAATTTTCATCCAGCGTAAATTCAAATGTGTGGATCACTCCGTCTAGTACAACCGGGAGTTCGATTTCTTTATATTGGAAAATATCGATGTGACTTTGCATCGCCTGCTTGATTATCTCAATATCTTCCTGGCTGATGGTGGTACAAAAGAAATCAACATTCGTATTGCCCGTGCGCCTGTCAAAATATAGACATCGAACATTTTTGTCTTCAATGCCTTCCAATACCTCGACTTGTGAAATGGTATCTCCCCATGCATCCGCAAGAGTATATCTGAAAATACGTCTTTCGCTCTTTTTCATGTTATTCGTGTTTTCTGCATCCATGATGTTTCCTCTTGTGGTGTAGTTCAACGAACAAAAACTACTTTGATTTGAAGTGGAAACCTTCTGATTCGTTGTCCGCTGTATTTTACCATACAGGTGTTCGGAAATCTATTTATTTTCACTTGTTTTTAGAAAACGCAAGGTTTGCGGTCTGCCAACGTTTTTTGTGCCGCTTTGCCATAGGGGAGCACTTCTTCGTGATTTGTCACAATTGGATCCATGGGCCGGGAAAAACAGGCGGTTTTCTTCTGACGGTACGGTTTTTGAGCCTCAGTTTGTCTCAAGTGCCTGCCGCGGTCTGCCGCCGCCATGCTTAACCGATGGACTAAGACACTCATGGGCTGATCCAAGTCCGGCACAATGCTGAAAAATTTCCGGATTAGACGGCTCTTATTTTTTCTTTTTTACAATTTGAAACCGCTGTCCAACTTTTTAGGGGGATTTTTTGATTTTTTTGTGATTTTTCGACCATTTTATAGTTGAATTTCTTCCCGATTTGGAATACAATGTTACCCGATACGCAAGGGAGGGCCAGTCGTGCTGAATATTGTACTTGTAGAACCGGAGATCCCTCAAAACTGCGGCAATATTGCCCGCACCTGTGCCGCCACCCGCAGCCGCCTTCATTTGATAGAGCCTCTGGGCTTCGACATCAGTGAGAAAGCGGTCCGCCGGGCCGGACTGGATTACTGGCCCATGGTGGATCTGTGTGTCTACCCGGATCTGGACCACTTCTTTGCCCAGAACCCAGCCCCGGATCTGTGGCTGGCTACCACCAAGGCGCCTCGGGACTATACCCAGGCTGTCTTTCGGGACGACTGCTTTCTGTTCTTCGGAAAGGAGACAGCCGGTCTGCCTCAGTGGTTCCGCCAGGCCCACCGAGAGCGGTGTATCCGCATCCCCATGCGGGAGGACGCCCGTAGTCTGAACCTGTCCAACTCAGTGGCTGTCCTGGCCTATGAAGCGCTCCGCCAGCAGGGCTTTCCCGGATTGACCGGCAGGGGAGAGATGGCGGAGGGCTGAAGTGCGAGTGCGAGCGCAAGCGAGCCGTGTCCCCGTCTTGAGCAGTTCCACCTCAGCAGCTTACCCCGCCGCTTGGGCAGTGCGGGATCTGCCCCACACATATATACTGTCATGTCATTGATTGTCCAAGGTCTTGTGAAGAGAGGAGTTTTCACCACCATGAACTACAATAAAAAAACAGTCCGGGATATTGACGTCGCGGGCAAGAAGGTCCTGCTCCGCTGTGACTTCAATGTCCCCATGGCCAAGGATGGCAGCGGCATTATCACGGATGACAAGCGCATCCGCGCCGCTCTGCCCACCATCCAGTATCTGCTGGACCACAATGCCGCCGTCATCGCCTGCTCTCACATGGGCAAGCCCAATCCCACCTTTGAGGCCTATGTGAAGAAGCAGACCGAGAAGGGCAAGGATCCCGCCACCCTCACCGAGGAGAAGTGGAAGAAATCCCTGGCTGAGCTGTCCCTGAAGCCGGTGGCCGCCCGCCTGAGCGAGCTGCTGGGCCGGGAGGTCATCATGGCCGCCGACGTGGTGGGCCCAGACGCCCAGGCCAAGGCCGCCGCGCTCCAGCCCGGTCAGATCCTTCTGCTGGAGAACACCCGCTTTGAAAAGGGTGAGACCAAGAACGATCCCGCCCTGGCCAAGGCCATGGCCTCCCTGGCGGAGGTCTATGTGTCTGACGCCTTCGGCGCGGTCCACCGCGCCCACGCCTCTACCGCCGGTGTGGCCGACTACCTCCCCGCTGTGTCCGGCTTCCTGATCCAGAAGGAGCTGGAGATCATCGGCGGCGCGCTGGCCAATCCCAAGCGTCCTCTGGTGGCCATTCTGGGTGGCTCCAAGGTGTCCTCTAAGATCGGCGTCATCAACAATCTGCTGGAGATCGCCGACACCATCATCATCGGCGGCGGCATGGCTTATACCTTCTCCGCCGCCCAGGGCGGCAAGATCGGCAACTCCCTGCTGGAGGCCGATTGGATGGATTACTCCCGCGAGATGCTCCAGAAGGCCGAGGCCAAGGGCGTCAAGCTCCTGCTCCCTGTGGACACCGTGTGCGCCGACAAATTTGCCCCCGACGCCAACAGCCAGATTGTGGAGGCCGGTCAGATCCCCGACGGCTGGGAGGGCCTGGACATCGGCCCTGAGACGGTGAAGCTGTACTGCTCCGCCGTGGCCGACGCCGGCACTGTGATCTGGAACGGCCCCATGGGTGTGTTTGAGTTCCCCGCCTTCGCCAAGGGCACCGAGGCCGTGGCTGAGGCCCTGTCCAAGACGGACGCCATCACCATCATCGGCGGCGGCGACAGCGCCGCCGCAGTGCAGCAGCTGGGCTATGCCGACAAGATGACCCACATCTCCACTGGCGGCGGCGCCTCCCTGGAGTTCCTGGAAGGCAAGGAACTGCCCGGCGTCGCCTGTCTGCTGGATGCATAAAGGCAGCCGGCGCCGCCGCGCGAGCGTAAGCAAGCCGCGCCCATAGGCGCGCTCAAGCGTTTGCGAAGCAAACCTTGCCGCAGGGCGAATTCACTTCGCCCGAGGATAAAAATAAGAGGGGCCCCGGCGGAGCATCGCTCCGCTGGGATGCGCCTCCCTGGAGTTCCTGGAGGGCAAGGAGCTGCCCGGTGTGGCCTGCCTGCTGGACGCGTAAAGGCAGCCAGCGCCGCCGCGCGAGCGCAAGCGAGCCGCGCCCATAGGCGCGCTCAAGCGTTTGCGAAGCAAACCTTGCCGCAGGGCGAATTCACTTCGCCCGAGGATAAAAATAAGAGGGGCCCCGGCGGAGCATCGCTCCGCTGGGATGCGCCTCCCTGGAGTTCCTGGAAGGCAAGGAGCTGCCCGCTGGACGAATCATGTTCCAGGGCCCCATTGTCCTGCCCTGATACCCTATATCAAAGATTGGAGAGAAGCAGAAATGAATCGCCGTTACCGCAAGACTATCATCGCCGGAAACTGGAAGATGAACAATACCCTTTCCCAGACCAAGGCCTTTGCCGAGGAGCTCAAGCCCATCATGCCCAAGGGCAAGTGGTGCAGCGTGGTGCTGTGTGTCCCCGCTGTGAACATTACCAATGCCGTCCGCCTGTTCAAGGACTGCCACATCGCCATCGGCGCGGAGACCTGCCACTATGAGGACCACGGCGCCTACACTGGTGAGATCACCGCTGAGATGATCAAGGAGGCAGGGGCCAAGTACGTCATCATCGGCCACTCCGAGCGCCGCCAGTACTACAACGAGACCGACTTCACCGTCAACAAGAAGGTCCACGCCGCCATCAACGCCGGCCTGTACCCCATTATCTGCGTGGGCGAGAGCCTGGAGCAGCGGGAACTGGGCGTCACCATGGAGCTGATCGCCTGCCAGGTGAAGTGCGCCCTGGCCGGCGTCCCCGCTGATAAGATGCGCCATGTGGTCATCGCCTATGAGCCCCTGTGGGCCATCGGCACCGGTAAGACCGCCACTGCCGAGCAGGCCGGCGAGGTTTGCCAGGCCATCCGCGCCGTCATCCGCAAGCTGTACGGCGCCCATGTGGCCCGTTCTGTCACCATCCAGTACGGCGGCTCCATGAACGCCAAGAACGCCGCCGAGCTGCTGGCTCAGCCCGATGTGGACGGCGGCCTGATCGGCGGAGCGTCTCTGAAGCCCGCTGACTTTGTGGAGATCATCAACGCCGCTAATCAGGAGTAAGCCAGCCGTCCACATCGTATCCGGGGCCCCCGCGCGAGCCCAATGAAATGGGTCGCGTGGGGAGAGGAGGAGCAAGGGAGTGCAGTGTGGAATGCCCGACAGGGCGTTCCACACGGAACGGACTTTGCGACGACGAGACGGCGGCCTGATCGGCGGAGCAGCTTCCAACCGAATGGGAGCCCAGCAAAGCGGGTCCCATTCGGAGAGGAGGCGCAAGGAAGCATTGCTCCGCTTTCGCCTGGCGGAAGCGGAGTGCGGCGGACTTTGCGGCGACGAAAGCCCGCTGACTTTGTGGAGATCATCAACGCCGCTAATCAGGAGTAAAAGAGCCGAACATTTTCTGCGGAAAATGGCCGCTGCGCGGCGGTCGGCTCTCACGGGCGGGAACCAGTTCCCCCCGTGTGCCCCCTCCGCTCTCCGAGGGGGAATCAGGTGTCCTTCGGACAAGTGAAATAGGAGACAACGATATGAAAACACCGACTACTTTGATCATCATGGACGGATTTGGGCTGGAGGGTCCCTCTGCGGGCAACGCGGTGGTCAACGCCCCCACCCCAAATCTGGACCGGATCTTCCGGGACTTCCCCGGCTGCCGGCTGTCCGCCTCCGGACTGGATGTGGGCCTGCCGGAGGGCCAGATGGGCAACAGCGAGGTGGGCCACACCAACATGGGGGCCGGCCGGGTGGTCTTTCAGGACCTGCCCCACATCAGCCGCGACATTGAGAGCGGCGAGTTCTTCAAAAATCCGGCCTATCTGGACGCCATGTCCAACTGCCGGGAGTGGGGCTCCGCCCTTCATCTGATGGGCCTGCTGTCTGACGGCGGCGTCCACAGCCACATCACCCACCTGTTCGCCCTGTTGAAGATGGCGAAGGAGCAGGGACTGGAAAAGGTCTATGTCCACTGCTTCCTGGACGGGCGGGATGTGCCCCCCAGCTCCGGAAAGAGCTATGTGGAGCAGCTCCAGGCTGAGATCCAAAAGCTGGGTGTGGGCCAGATCGCCACGGTCATGGGCCGCTACTACGCCATGGACCGGGACAAGCGCTGGGACCGGGTGCAGAAGGCCTATGACGCCATCGCCTGCGGCGAGGGAGCCTTCGAGCCTGACGCCGCCGGGGCTGTGCAGAAGTCCTATGACGCCGGGGTGACCGACGAGTTTGTGGTCCCCGTGGTATGCGCCAAAAACGCCCAGATCCGGGACAACGACTCTATTATTTTCTTCAACTTCCGCCCCGACCGCGCCCGGGAGATCGCCCGCTGCTTCGTGGATGAGGACTTCACGGACATCCAGCGCCGGACCGGGTTCCTCTCTGTGGACTTCGTGTGTACCACGGAGTATGACGCCACCCTCCCCAATGTCACGGTGGCCTATCCCCACCAGAAGCTGGTCAATACCTTCGGAGAGTATATTAGCAAGCTGGGCTTGACTCAGCTGCGCATTGCCGAGACCGAGAAATACGCCCACGTCACCTTCTTCTTCAACGGCGGCGTGGAGGAGGTGTTCCCCGGCGAGGACCGCTGCCTGATCCCCTCCCCCAAGGTGGCCACCTATGACTTGCAGCCGGAGATGTCCGCCTATCAGGTCACCGAGGAGGCCGTGAAGCGGATCGAGAGCGGCGCCTATGACGTGATCATCCTGAACTTCGCCAACTGCGACATGGTGGGCCACACCGGCGTCTATGAGGCCGCCTGCAAGGCTGTGTCCACTGTGGACGAGTGTGTCAACCGCGTGGTGGAGGCCACCTCCAAAATGGGCGGCGTCTCCCTCATCACCGCCGACCACGGCAACGCTGAACGGATGTCTGACGCCAACGGAGAGCCCTTTACCGCCCACACCACCAATCTGGTCCCCTTCTATATCGTGGGCGCCAGCGTCCAGCTGCGGGATGGCCGTCTGGCCGACATTGCCCCCACCATGCTGGACCTCATGGGCCTGGAAAAGCCCGCTGAAATGGACGGAGAGACTTTGATCGCCAACTGACCCGGCGGGTGCGCCCACTTGGACTACGGCGGCTTTTCCCGGCCCATGCCCCCGCCGCAGGCGGGGCGGCGCTGTGCGCCGTACAAGCGTTTTCGCCTTCGGCGAAAACCTTGGCGCAGGCGGAATTGATTTCCGCCGAGCATTTTAAAGAAAACGGGTCCCCAAACGGAGCTGTCCGTTTGGGCTGCCTGGAAAAGCCCGCTGAAATGGACGGAGAGACTTTGATCGCCAACTGACCCGGCGGGTGCGCCCACTTGGACTACGGCGGCTTTTCCCGGCCCATGCCCCCGCCGCAGGCGGGGCGGCGCTGTGCGCCGTACAAGCGTTTTCGCCTTCGGCGAAAACCTTGGCGCAGGCGGAATTGATTTCCGCCGAGCATTTTAAAGAAAACGGGTCCCCAAACGGAGCTGTCCGTTTGGGCTGCCTGGAAAAGCCCGCTGAAATGGACGGAGAGACTTTGATCGCCAACTGACCCGGCGGGTGCGCCCACTTGGACTACGGCGGCTTTTCCCGGCCCATGCCCCCGCCGCAGGCGGGGCGGCGCTGTGCGCCGTACAAGCGTTTTCGCCTTCGGCGAAAACCTTGGCGCAGGCGGAATTGATTTCCGCCGAGCATTTTAAAGAAAACGGGTCCCTAAACGGAGCTGTCCGTTTGGGCTGCCTGGAAAAGCCTGCTGAAATGGATGGCGAGACTTTGATCGCCAACTGACCCGGCGGGCGGGCAAGCCCCAAGGCACGCTGATCGCGTATCCGGGCGGCCGCAAGCCGCCCCTACGAATATATTGCATTCCCTTTTGGCCGCGGAGGCGGGTTCCGCCGCCGCGCCGCTACAAATGAAAGGAGTTTGAACACCATGAAGCAGATGATCGAAATCGTTGATGTCCTGGGCCGCGAGATCCTGGACAGCCGCGGAAATCCCACCGTTGAGGTTGAGGTATATCTTGAGGACGGCACCATGGGCCGTGCCGCCGTTCCCTCCGGCGCTTCCACCGGCATTTATGAGGCCTGCGAGCTCCGCGACGGCGACAAGAGCCGCTATCTGGGCAAAGGCGTTGAGAACGCCGTGAAGAACGTGAACACCGAGATCGCTGAGTGCCTGATCGGCATGAACGTCCTGGATCAGGTGTCCATCGACAAGGCCATGATCGAGCTGGACGGCACCCCCAACAAGAGCCGTCTGGGCGCCAACGCCATTCTGGGCGCCTCCCTGGCCTGTGCCAAGGCTGCCGCCGAGTCCCTGGGCGTGGCTCTGTACAACTATATCGGCGGCGTCAACGCCAAGCAGCTGCCTGTTCCCATGATGAACATTCTGAACGGCGGTGCTCATGCCACCAACAACGTGGAGATCCAGGAGTTCATGATTATGCCGGTCTCCGCTCCCTCCTTCCGCGAGGCTCTGCGCCGCTGCGCCGAGGTCTTCCACACCCTGAAGACCGTCCTGAAGGAGAACGGCACTCCCGCCGCCGGTGTTGGCGATGAGGGCGGCTACGCCCCCAACCTTAAGAAGGATGAGGACGCCCTGAAGGTCATCGTGGCTGCCATTGAGAAGGCCGGCTACAAGCCCGGCGAGGACTTCAAGATCGCCATTGACGCCGCCTCCTCCGAGTGGTGGGACGAGGAGCAGAAGTGCTATGTCCAGCCCAAGTCCGGCAAGAAGCTGACTCAGCAGCAGCTGGTCAATATGTGGAAGAAGTTCGCTGATACCTATCCCATCATCTCCCTGGAGGACGGCATGGCCGAGACCGACTGGGAGGGCTGGGCCATGCTGACCAAGGCGATCGGCGACCGCGTCCAGCTGGTGGGCGACGACCTGTTCGTCACTAACGTGGAGCGGCTGTCCACCGGCATTGAGAAGAAGGTCGCCAACTCCATCCTGATCAAGGTCAACCAGATCGGCACCCTGACCGAGACTCTGGACGCCATCCAGATGGCCAACCGCGCCGGCTACACCGCCATCGTGTCCCACCGCTCCGGCGAGACCGAGGACGCCACCATCGCCGACATCGCCGTGGCCCTGAACGCCGGCCAGATCAAGACCGGCGCTCCCAGCCGCACCGACCGCGTGGCGAAGTACAACCAGCTGCTCCGCATCGAGGAGGAGCTGGGTGACATCGCTGAGTATCCCGGCATGAAGGCGTTCTTCAACCTGAAGTAAGCTGGATATGATGCTTGCAGAGCCGCCCACCGGGCGGCTCTGCTCAGTTTCTTTACAGACTGAGGCGGGCAAGTCTTTGCGACTTGCCCGCCGGTCTTTGTCTCCGGGCTGCTTTCATCGTTTGAATCAGAGCCGGTTGTCCTTCCAGTCCGGATCAGTCTCTGTGCTGGACGCAGTAGCCCGCTCCAGCTGCCATACAATTTCGCTGTAATAGCGCGCCGGGACCTGCCCCAGAGGGAAGATGTCCTCTTTTTTTGGTTCGTCATAGCAATAGCTGCCGCGCGCCACCGTTCCGGCCCGGTAAAACACGGCGTCATAGACCGTGATCATTTCATTTTCACCGCCCACGAAGCTGCCGGAGAAATGGAGCTCCACTCCGATCCCAACGGTCGGGTCCTCCCGATAGAAGGTGTAGAAGCCGCCGCCGTCCACCACGCTGCCCCGGTACCAGCCCATGCCCTGGAGCTTGCCCGCCAGGGAGAGGTCATTGAGCCTGCGTCCTGCCGCGGTCTCCAGGGCGGCGTCCTGGGCCTGCTCCGCCGGGAGCCGGTAGATGGGACGGGAGAGCTGGTCGATGCTCTGGGTGATCTCGTAATCCTCCAGCTGCTGCTTCCAGGCCGCCAGGTCCTCATCCGTCAGCTCGATGGGGTGGACAAGACCGATGCTGCCTCCGTCGGGGAGGGTGTACTCCTCCTCGTCCACCGTATTGAAGCTGCCGTCCTCCATATAGCGGAAGGTCTCTCCCAGTCTGCCGTTTTCATAGACGCCCCAGATGAGGCTGATGGCGAACTGGTGCATGATGGGATTGTCCACAAACAGCTTCCGCCAGGCCTGGGCGTCCCAGCATCGCTGGGCGGAGAGGGCCATTTCCAGCCGGGCGCGCTGGGCGCTGACAGTGGTTTTGATTTGTTTCTTCAGCGCCTTATAGGCATCGTAGGCGGCAGCGGCCTGGTCCGGAGCGTCATTTTTGCCGGGGGCGGGCATGGACTTGACCGCCTTTCCGGCGGATGTGGTCACAGCCAGCTCCAGAGTGGGCGTCAGGCGGACGGTGAACTGCCGGGGACCATAATCAAAGACACGGGAACCGTCGGGAGAAAAGTCCAGCGTGGGGACAATGCGGTCCGCCAACTCCTCCGGCGTGATGCCCAGCTCCCGGGCAGCGTTCTCCAGCGCGGCGGCGGCCGCCGCCTTGACCTGCCGGAACTTGAACTTTCGGGAGATACTGTCCACAGCGACCAGGGCCGCCGGGTCTGGGCTGACGGCCAGGGCGGCCACGGCGTCACAGGCGATGGCTCCCCGGGCATTCTGGGGCCAGTCGTTGATAGCATGGATGAGCTTGGGGGTCATGGCCGCGCCGCCGAAGACCGCGGTGAAGGAGAGCACCCACTTGGTTTTGCTCTGGGCTCCCGCCTTGAGCCACAGCTCCCATACCTCGCAGGCCAGGGACTCCAGATCCTTGGCCTCCAGGTCGGCGGCAATGGCGGCGGCGGCGTCGCTGCGGCCCATGCGGCCCAGATCGGCATAGGCCACAAGGAGGGCGGCGATCTGGTCCTCGGAGGCGGCGGTGTGAGCCTCGTCCGCGCGGCGGACCGCGGGCAGGGGCTGATCCAGCAGCCACTGCACCTTCCGCTTCTTTCCGCCCTTGAGGACCTGAGCAGCCAGCTCGGACGGGGACTGTGCCGGGGAGGAGCCATCTCCGGTTCCGGGCGCAGGCATACCGAGGACGGCGGTGAGCTGGTCAATGAGCTTGGAATTCTTTTCGGCGGACAGAGCCTCCTGGAGGACGGAACGGTACTGCTCCACGCCGATCCCCGCCAGGGTCTGTATAGCAAGACTTCTCTGGGCGCCCTTCTTGCTTTTGAGCAGGGCGAGATAGTCCTGCTCCCAGTCCGGGTGGGCGAGATAGATCTGCTTCAGCAGCTCCTGCACCTGCTTGGACGAGTCCCCCGCACAGGCGATCAGGGCCTTGCGCCCCTCCTGGGCGCGCTCCGGGCGGGAGGCCAAGGCGTCCAGTCCGTTCACCGCCATGACCCGGGTGGGGGCGGAGCCGTTCAACGCGGCGTCGGCCAGGGCGTCCAGTCCCTCCAGGGTGACAAAATGCTCCTGTACAGCCTCCACGATCTGCTGTTTGGCGGACTCCTGATACCAGTTTTCATACATGGCGGCCAAAACGGTGATGCAGTCCCGCACTGGGAGTCCCAGGGCGATGAGGGCGTCTACAAAGGCGTCTATGTTCTCTTTCTGGTTGACATTCGTGGGGAAGGAGGCGGAGGTGCCGTATCCGGTGCAGGTGAGACAGGAGAGGACGACGCACCGGCAGGCGAACTCGTCCCACCCGGCTATTTTACGGTAGGTGTTCAAAATGTCCTGCAACTTGGCCCGGTAATAGCGGCACTCGTTGCGTATGGGCTTCAGAATGGCTGCGCTGTCGGCAAAGCGCCCCTCCCCGGAGAGATAGCCGCGGACAATGTCCTGCTGCGGCCCCTGGTCAAAGGTGTGCTCCAAAATCGCTGAGATGCGCTGGCGCATCTGGGTCAGCCGGGCGTCACGCTCCCCATCCTTGGGGGAGGGCAGCAGGTAGCACAGGTTGGCGTATTCCTCTACGTCGGAATAGCGCAGGGCCTCGTCAACGGAGGCGTGGTACCGCCGGACCAGCTTTTTCGAGAGCGCCAGAAGCTCCGGGCGGTAGCTTTTCCCAATAAAGCGCAGCAGCGTGACCGCGCCGCCGGGAATATGGGGGAGCGTCTGGTCCAGAGCGCTGACGTCCCAGTCATCCGGAAATGCGTAGAGCATACTCCACAGCGTGCCGCCGGGCTCCAGGCCGGCCATCACCCGAAGCGCGCAGGCCATGCGCCCATCGTGCCGGCTGCCGAACATAGCGGCGGCCGCCATGCACCCTACGGCGGAGCAGTTGCACAGGTGTATGTTGAAAAACTCCTCCGGCGGCGCCTGCCACGCGGTGGGGAGGGAGATGGACGGCACTGGGAGCGAGGGATCTCCTGTCTGCATATAGGACTTCAGTGTGTCAACATCCACGTCGGACAGTCCGGAGGACACGCCGCTGCGGACGATCCCATTGGCCCACGCCAGGACGGTCTCCACCTGCCGCTCCAGGTATGTGCCCGGCTTGACCCGTTTCGCGGCGGAGGGAGCGCCTGTCAGCCGCCTCAGAAGGCCGGCCTTTTCCTCCGGAGCGGCGGCCAGCAGGACCCCGGCCAGCACCCCGTCCGCCATGGAGTTTTGCGGATCGGCGATCAGCTCCACGGCAGACTGGAGGACGGCGGGGGAGGTCCGGGCGATTTGGTGCAGCCGATCCACCAGCGCGTAGTCTGATTTCCGCATGGCGGCGGCACACTCCGCGTCCATGGCGGCGGCGGCCTCCTGCCCCAGGACCTGGCATCTCTGACGGAAGCTGCTGTCAGACGCCATTTTGATGTAATGTTCCTCAAAAAGGGCGGCAAGGGCGGCGCTGCTCTGCCCGACGGCCCACAGGAACTTGAGCACCTTGGCCTGATTTTGCAGGGGGTCCGGGCGGGTCACTTCTTTGAGAAGCTCAGAGATCTTCCGCTGCTCCTGCCAGCCGAAGGAGGGGAATATCTGCCGCTCCGCGCCGGAGAGCAGGCTGTCATCTGCCTGGCTGTTTGTCAGGTAGGCCCGGGCCAGCGACTCGTTGTTTGGGGTCAGCCCCCAGAGCTGGAAAAGCTGGCCTAGGGAGTCCGGTTTGTCTGGCTTGCTTGGTTGGATGTTCATGTAAAGTCTCCTCCTTCTCTGTCTTGGTACTGCCGGTTTCTCTGCCAGCGGTTCAGGATCTCGATTTCCTGCCACCGCTCCCGGCAGAGGGTGATATAATGCTCCGCTTGAAAGATGGCCTCCAGAAGGGGCGCGTCCTGCTTATCAAGAGCGTGGGCGCGCGCGTCCAGCAGAGTCGATACCTGCTCCATCAGCGCGCGGCCGGTGTGGAGCCCACAGGCCTCGCACCGCTCCGCCAGACGCCGGAAGTCCGCCGCACTGTCCACGGCTCCAGTGTCCAGACCCGTGTGCAGAAGATCGGTCAGGCGGGCCTCCATCGCGTTCAGACATGGGTTCATGGCGTCCCCTCCCAATTGGTAAAGCATTCGATGGGATACAGGCACAGCCGGCCGTTTTCCCGCCAGAGGCTTCCGAAGAAGACCGGCAGCCCGGCAGACGCCGGAGTTTTTTCCTGTACAAGTCCCTCCAGGACCTCCACCACCGCTTTTTCCTGCTCCCGGTACCGGACTGTGACCCAGATGTCTCTGTCCTCCCGGTCCAGAAGGCGCAGGGAGAAGATCTGCTCCACCGGGTCATACTCCTGCGCCTCCCAGCGGGCGGGACGCAGAATGGCCAGCCGCTCCGGCTCTGGGCGTCCGGTCCGGCTGCTGGGGAGCAGGAGGGAGAAGTCCTCCGTGACCGCTTCCGCCGGAATGATCTCTCCCGGCGGGCTTTTTTTCAGCAGGGTCCCGCGGCACTGGGCCGTGGAGGAGAGGGCTCCCGCAGCCGTGGCCCGGGCGTCGTGGAGGTCCAGACGGCAGTTCCACATCTGGCGCAGGGTCCCGGGCAGCGCCCAGAGAATGGTCTCCGCAGGGCCGGGCTGGCGTCTGGCGTCATAGAATTTGGGGCGCAGGTCCCGATAGGTGTAGTACCGCTGCTGCTGTGTCTCCCAAAAATAGTATATCGTTCCGGCATAGCCGCTGGCAAGATCGACTTCCTGAAGGCCCAGGAGATAGAGCTGCAGATCCCCCGCAGGGAGGTATTCCTCCCGGAAGACGCCTGCCAGCTCCAGGACGCGCGGCCCCTCCGCCGTTTGGAGCGTGCCGGCCAGCCGCCACGCGTCGCCCATGCGGCGCAGCAGCAGCTCGGGGCGAAACGCGGCGGAGCGGCTGAAATAGCGCTGTAATTCTCCGTGGAGGCGGCGCATGGCCCGCTCCAGGGTGGGCAGGCTGCCGGTGTGGCACAGGCCGGCCAGCCGTTCCGCGGCGTCCTGGGAGGAGGGGGGCAGGCGGCTCAGTCCGGTCCGAAGCCAATCTGTCAAGGCGTTCTGAACGGCGGCACAGACCGCGCGGCGTTCGGCGCCATCCTGCCCGGCGGCCTCCGGCGCGGACAGCAGAGCGTCCGCGGTTACAACGCCGTGGCGCAGCTGCCAGATGAGCAGGGCCTCCGCCTTGTGGAGACAGAAACTCCGGCTGTGGCAGGTGCAGCTGCTGTGCTCCAAAGGTGCGATCAGGCGTACCGTGGCGGGAGACCACGGCAGGTCCACGGTCACGGTGCGGCCCTCCCGGATGCACGCCCCCGGGCCGAGGCGCTCCCGCTGGATCAGGGCGGATACCCGGCGTTCTCCCAGCTGCCGGATGAGCGTCTGAGTGGGATAGGAGGAGAGCAGGGCGGCCAGCTCCTCCGCCGTCTCTTCCGGCGGCGCGTCCGCCGCTGGGTCGGCGGTTTCCCCGGGCGGGGGAGCCGTTTGGGCGGACTGCTCCTTCAGCCATAGGATCGCGGCCATCCGGTGGCGGCACATGGAGCTGCTGGGACAGGAGCATGTGCTGTTTCCCAGGGGGGCGGTGATGGTGCAGACGGCGTCCCCCACGGCGAGGGTGACGGCGTCCCCGTCTGTGCCGCGCGCCTCAGGCTGTGTGGAGGTGAGGTCCTTTTTGGCCCGGTTTACGGTCCCCCTGTTGCACAGGGCGGTGAGGTATTCTTCGTCCGCGGCCAGCAGTGCGGCCCGGAGCTTCTGCGGCAGTTCCATGTTTTCCCCCCTCCTTTCATTTCTGCATGATGCCCGCCATGAAGTCCGCCAGACGTTCCGGCGTCATGGCCCCCACATGGGCGCCCAGATCTGCCAGGGTCTGGGCGGTGGCGCGGTCGTAGTCGGGCACAGAGTGCTCGTTCAGGGCGGTGAGGGCGATGAGCCGGGCGCCGCTCTCCACAATGTCGTGGCAGGTGCGGTAGAGGCTCTGACGGGAGCCGCCCTCGCACAGATCGCTCACCAGCACCACGATGGTCCGCCGGGGCGCTGTGATGAGCGCTTTGCAGTAGCCCATGGCCTTCGCAATATCTGTACCTCCGCCCAAATGCACGCTCATCAGCGTCTCCACCGGGTCGTCCATCCGGCCGGTGAGATCGACCACGGCGGTGTCAAAGATCACCAGATGGGTGGTGAGCATGGGGAGCTTTGCAAAGATCCCCGCCATCACCGCCGAGTGGATGATGCTGGGCAGCATGGAGCCGCTCTCGTCCACCGCGATGATGACGGACCAGGGGTTATACCGCTGTGCCCGGCCGCTGAAATAGAGCTGCTCCAGGATCAGGCGCTGGTTCTCCCGGTCATAGTGGGCCAGGTTTTTCCGGATGGTCTTCCTGATGTCCAGATTTCGGAGGGTGCGGACCGGACTGCGGCTGGTGCGGTCCAGCTTTCCCAGGGCGGAGCGCCGGATCTCATGGCGCATTTTTTTGGTCAGCTCCTGTACCACCCGGTCCACGATCCGCCGGGCGGCGTCCAGGACCGGCCCCTTCATCATACCCTTCAGGCTGAGGATCATTTCCAGCAGCGCCTCATCCGGCTCCAGCTGTTCCAGCACCTCCTGGTCTGTGAGCAGGGCGGTGAGATGATAGCGGTCCAGCGCATGGCGCTGGAGGATCTCAGCCGTCTCCTGGGGGAAGAGGCCGCGCACCTCGCTGAGCCAGCGGGCCACAGCCAGCTGGCTCTCTCCGTGTCCGCCCTCCGGGTCCCGGCGCACGTCGGGACCGGCCTCACGGCCATAGAGAAAATCCAGCGCGTCGTCCATTCGTACCAGCCGGCCGTCCTCCAGAGGAAGGGGGCCCTCCGCGCTTTTTCCCAGCACCAGCCGCCAACGGTTCAGCGCTGCTCCGTGAGTGCTCATGCCTGTGTGCCTCCTTCCGTGCCCAGGGGAGCGGGCGGCTGTCCCAGCCGCTCCGCCGCCCAGGCGTCAACAGCCTCCCAGAGGGTGTATTCCTCCGGAGTGGCTGCGGCCTCTCCCGGAGCCATGCGCTCCGCTCCGTGGAGCTGTGCCGCCTGGCGTCCGATCCGCGCGGACTCTGTGGGGGTAAAATAGCTGAATGCCAGCCGCAGCTGGGGCAGCAGCAGCATAAAATCCTCGTCACTGAGCCCGCAGAGCAATTCATCAACGGCCTCCAGCTGGATGCCGTCCGTGAGCAGCAGGTCCCGGGCGGTGAGAAACAGCCCCTGCAAAAAGGCTGCGGCCTGAAGCTTCTGGTCCCGGGTGCCCCGGAGGTATCCGGCCGCTGTCCGGACGGCCAGGTTCCTTTTTTCCGGCGCGCCCCCGTAGAGAAGGCCCAGCGCCGTTCCATGGAGGGCGGGATGGATGGGCTGCTGCCGGACCAGTTCCTCCAGCGCCTCTAAAAGCGGGGGGCGCAGGGGGGAGAAGGCGGTCCGGCCGGTGAGCTCATAGAGCAGCTGGCAGCTGTGCTGTATACGCTCCACACCCCGGTCATCCACGGTATTCATAGAGGGCAGCATTTGCAGGATCCGGGAGAAGCAGCGCCGGAGCATGGCGGGGTAATCATAGCTGCCCGCCTCATCGTACTGGCTCTGCCACGCCTCCAGGGAGCTGAGGGCGGCGCAGGCGTCGCAGAGAGAGGAGAAATCCCCGTCTGTGACAAGCAATTCATCAACCTGCCGGGCCATGGAGTCCGCAATATCGCCGATCCCCATCAGAAAGCCCTGGACCAGGAGCGCCGCCCCCTCCGCCGCCTGCGCCGTGCCGGTGAGACGCCTGCGCAGAAGCTGGCCGGCGGCCTCCGCCACAGTGGACCCCAGGATGGAGCGCTCCACCAGGGCGGTCTCCACCCCTGCCGACCACTGGCAGCTCCAATGCTCCCGGATCAGGTTCCGCCCGGTCCCGCGAAGCAGGTCGGGCCCCTTGACCCGCCGGGCGTAGCCGCAGTCCAGGAAAGAGGTCTGATGAAGAAAGCGGCTCTCCGCCCGGTGCCGCCCCTTTGTAAAGAGCTCCAGCGTCACCTCCTGCCGGTCGGCGGAATCCTGTCGGAGCCGGTATTTTTTGCACTGCCGGACAAAATCCTGGACCAGCGGCGGGACGAGATCGCCGCGGCACAGGCTGCCCACCCGGTTCCCAGTGTTGATCTCCCGGAGGAGGCGCAGCGGTTCGCATCCGGCGAGGTTGGCCTCCCCCTTCACAAAGGCGCTCAACACGCTGTCCTGCAGCTCATAGAGGCCGGGGGCCGCCTTGCCGCGCAGAGCGGCAAGGCCCCGGGCCTGCTGTAAGGCACACGTCTCGTCATAGGCGGATATGGTCTCCCCTCCGGCCCGGAGGCGGCGTCCGCAGCGCACGATGGTATCCAGGACCACGCTGTCCCAGGCCCGCTCCGGGCCTGCGTCCTCCTCCGTGTGCAGCTGCTGCCAGAGTTTCCGGTAGAAGGCGGGAGCGGGCATACCGCTGGCGTAGCCTGAAAGGGCGTCTGCCGCGGGCTCAGAGTAGCGCACGGGATAGACGGTCTGGCTGTCATTGGGGATCCCGGGGCGTTCGTCCGGCTCCTTCTTCGGGTGGAGAAGCCCCCAAAGGTGGAAGCCTCCGGCCACCACAAGGAGCCTTCCGCAGGACTGCCCGGCCTCCCGGATCCGGAGGGCCATGTGGGCCTCACGGGCCAGACAGCCATCGGCCAGCAGCTCCTCCAGGGGGGTGTTCTCCCGGGCCAGCAGGCACCAGGCGTTCATCTGCCGGACAAATTCCTCCGTGGACAGGGAGAGGCCGCGGCACTCATAGTATTTCTCCCAAAACTCCTCGAAGCTCCGGGTCCCGGTCTGTTCACACACCCGATCCCATAACAGCTCCGGAGAGAGGCGTCTGTCATCGGTATAGCTGACCGTGTCCGCCTCCGCCCGCAGGCCGGAGCCGGAGCGGGTCGCCGCCAGGATCTCCCCATAGGGCAGGTCCATGAACCGGGCCGGGATGTCCAGCTGCTCCGCCAGGCGCAGCGCGGCCAGCTCCGGCGACTGGTCCAGGAAGGGGTAGTAGCATGAGGCGGTCTCACGCGGTGCATCCCCGCCGGCCGGATCTTCTCCCGTACGGAGCAGGCCAGCGTCATCCCGATAGGAGTAGTACAGCGCCACCGGGGCCCTTGTGTCGGGGGAGGCCAGGATGGGGATCAGGCTGTTGGCGTTCTCCGGCCCCTCGATCAGGATCAACTCGGGCCGGTATTGGCGGATCGCACGCTCCAGATGCCAGGCACAGGAGGGGGAGTGGTGGCGCACCGGGTAATAAAGCACCGGCGCAGACCAGTCGAATGGGATCACTTCAGACGGATCCCGGCCTCGTAAAATCGTTTCCACGCTCCGCCCTCCCGCTCTGCCTTTTGCTGTACGACCGCGGTAAAATACTCCCGGACAGCGGCCAGCTCCTCCCGGGACTCCTTGGCCACCGCCCCCATCAGATTTTCAGCCAGCGCCCGCTCGTCCAGGCGTCGGGCCTGCTCCGGCCCGCCGTAGTACCAGGCGCTCATCAGGGTCTGGTAGTAGACGGAGACGGCCTCGGCGGTGCTCATCACGGCGGCAGGCTTTTTCAGCCGGATCCCCTCGGCGGAGACGCCCTGGCGCAGCTCGTGGTAGGCGGTGGCCAGCAGGGCGGCGGCGTCCTCATCCAGGGGAGCAGAGATCCCGGCGCTCCGGGCCATGGCGCCTGCCTCGTCCAGAATGATCTGCTTTTCAAGGGCTACATCGCCCACCGGCTGTACCGTCTCAAAGCTGAACCGGCGCTTGAGGGCGCTGGACATCTCGTTGACGCCCTTGTCCCGGGTGTTGGCCGTGGCGATCACATTGAAGCCCGGCCGGGCAAAGAGGATGCCTCCGTCTCCCAGCTCTGGAACGTTCATCACCTTGTCGCTGAGGACGCTGATGAGGCAGTCCTGCACCTCGGCCGGGGTGCGGGTGATCTCCTCAAACCGGGTGAGGATGCCCTGCTCCATGCCCACATACAGCGGCGAGGGGACCAGCGCCTCCCGGCTTGGCCCCTTGGCCAGCAGGAGCGCGTAGTTCCAGGAGTATTTGATCATATCCTCCGTGGTTCCGGCGGTGCCCTGGACGGTGTTGGTGCTGTGGCCGCTGATGGCGGCGCTCAACAGCTCGGAGAGCATGGTTTTGGCGGTGCCCGGCTCGCCCACCAGCATCAGCCCCCGGTTGCCGGCCAGGGTGATGATGCACCGCTCTACCAGCGCGTCATTGCCATAGTATTTTTTCCGAATGGATATACGCGCCCCGTCCACCTCCAGGGTCTGTCCTCTTCCGGTTCCGAGAAGAAACAGCCGGACGGCCCGGGGGGAGAGCTGCCAGTTTTCCGGCTTGGGATTTCCAACATCCCAGCGGCGCAGGGCGGCCAGTTCGTCCGCGTAACGCTGTTCCGCTGTGGGGCGCAGGATCGTCTGTTCCATAAAGAGTTCCTCGCTTCCTCCTGCCAAGGCAGGTAAAAGTTTCAGCAGGGGGCTGATTTTGATGCCGGCATATCCGGGGAGCGCTGGGCGCGCGGGCGGAGGCGCGGCAGTGATTTTGTTGTGTATTTTATCATACTTTCAAGAGAAAGAAAATCTAAAAAAAGTTTTTTTGCCGAAACACAGGCGGAGGAACGGCGTCTCCTCCCCGTTCAGAGCAAAACGCGGGATGCTTTTCTGCATCCCGCGTTTGCCTGAGGGCGTCGAAGTGACTCCTTGGGCGCGCTCAATTTAATATTAGCCCCTCGTTTCCGCAGGAACCGGTATAGTCCGGAGATGGATCTGGTATAGCCCTGCTGGCGCAGCTTTACCCAGAACACCACGATTCCTGCGTTTGGATTTCGGTGTCTCATATCCAGAATCAGCTTGATCTCTTCCGCTGTATGCTGATTGGGATGGCTGTGAGGACGGTGGGATCGGTCTGCCAGTGACTGGAGCGTACCGTCGTACCGGTTCCGCCAGCGGTAGATATACTGCCGGTTCAAATGGTAGCGGATGGCCGCTGCTGTGACGCCGTGCTTATTGGAATACTCGATCACCGCTTGCCTGAAGCGCATCGTTTGTGTTATCTTATTCATGGCAAATAGGGTGACTCCTGCCTTTCGGTTTTTGTTTCAGCAGCTTAACCTTAACACAGGTCACTCCTATTCGCTTTCTTTTTTTCTATCTGTCACACATCATTGTAACACCTACAAGCAATATCTGGAGGAACGAGAAGTAGGGCTTGACGAATACGGTGAAATTTTATACAATAAACAGGCTATGTCTTTGGGGGGAGGCCAGACGGCCCGCCTCTGAGGACAGGGACGGCGGCGGCCGTCCAGGAGAGCGACCGCGCCGGACCGGCGCGGAGAAAGCAAAAATACAGAGAAGAGAAGGGAACGAAAATCGTGGAAGACAAGAAATTCCAACCTTATGTTCCTGCCGACAAGGTCATGCCGGAGTTCACAGTGGTATCCATCCTGCTGGGCGCTCTGCTGGCCATCATCTTCGGCGGAGCAAACGCGTATCTGGGACTGCGCGTCGGTATGACCGTATCGGCGTCCATTCCCGCGGCAGTCATTTCCATGGGCGTCATCCGCAAGGTCCTGCGGCGTGACTCCATCCTGGAAAACAACATGGTTCAGACCATCGGCTCCGCCGGTGAGTCGGTGGCCGCGGGCGCCATCTTCACCCTGCCCGCCCTGTTCATGTGGGCCAAGGAGGGCCTGTGCGACACCCCCTCCATGATCACCATCGGCCTGATCGCCCTGTGCGGCGGCCTGCTGGGCGTTCTGATGATGATCCCCCTGCGCAGCGCGCTGATCGTCAAGGAGCACGGCGTGCTGGGCTATCCCGAGGGACAGGCCTGCGCCGAGGTCCTCATCGCCGGTGAGGAGGGCGGCGCCAAGGCGTCCACCGTGTTCTCCGGCCTGGGCATCGCCGCCATCTACAAGTTTGTGGCGGACGGCCTTAAAATTTTCCCCAGCGAGATCACCTATGACATCCCCGCCTACCGCGGCTCCGGCGTGGGCATCGATGTGCTGCCCGCCCTGGCCGGCGTGGGCTACATCTGCGGACCCAAGGTGTCCTCCTATCTGTTTGCCGGCGGCATCCTGGGCTGGCTGGTCATCATGCCTCTGATGGTGCTGTTCGGCGGCGAGACCATTATGTTCCCCGTCACCGACATGACCATCAACCAGCTGGTTGATGCACAGGGCGTCTCCGCCCTGTGGGGCAATTACCTGCGCTACATCGGCGCCGGCGCGGTGGCCTGCGGCGGCGTGCTCAGCCTGGTGAAGTCCCTGCCCCTCATCGTCCGGACCTTCAAGGAGGCCATGGGCGACTATGGCAAGGGCCGTGCCGCCGGTACCCTGCGCACCGAGCAGGATCTGCCCATGAAGCTTGTTCTGCTGGGCGTGCTGATCATCGCGGTGGTCATGTGGCTGCTGCCCGCCATTCCCCTGAACTTCTTCACGGCGCTGATCGTGATCGTGTTCGGCTTCTTCTTCGCCACCGTCTCCTCCCGTATGGTGGGCCTGATCGGCTCCTCCAATAACCCGGTGTCCGGCATGGCCATCGCCACCCTGCTGATCTCCACCATGCTGCTGAAGGCCACCGGGAACGACGGCATCCAGGGCATGATCGCCGCCATCGTCATCGGCGGCATCATCTGCGTCATCGCCGCCATCGCGGGCGACACCTCCCAGGACCTGAAGACCGGCTTCCTGGTGGGCGCCACCCCCAAAAAGCAGCAGATCGGCGAGATGATCGGCGTCGTGGTGTCCGCGGTGGTCATTGGCGCGATCCTGTATCTGCTGAGCATGGCCTGGGGCGGCTATGGCTCCGACGACCTGCCCGCGCCTCAGGCGATGCTGATGAAGATGATCGTGGAGGGCGTCATGGGCGGCAACCTGCCCTGGAACCTGGTGTTCACCGGCGTGTTCATCGCCATCGTGGTGGAGATCCTGGGTATCCCCGTGCTCCCCTTCGCCATCGGCCTGTACCTGCCCATCTACCTGTCTGTGCCCATGATGCTGGGCGGCGCGCTGCGCTGGTATCTGGAGAAGCGCAAGTGCGGCTCTGAGAAGGAGAAGAACGACTCCGTGCAGTCCGGCGTGCTCTATTCCTCCGGCCTCATCGCCGGCGAGGGCATTGTGGGCATCCTGCTGGCCGTTCTGGCCATCATCCCCGCCGGTCTGGACGCCGTCGGCAAGGAGCTGTACTTCAGCGATAAGATCAACCTCAGCGGCGTGTTCAGCATTGGCAACACCGGCGGCCTGGTGTGCTTCGCCGGGATCCTGCTGACCATCTACTTCTTCGCGACCAAGGACAGCAAGAAGAAGTCCAACTAAGCGTTGCGTTTCCCTCCACCGGGCTGTATACTTGGGTATGCAGCCCGGTTTGGGCCAATATAGGAGAATTTTTATGGCAAAGAAGAAGGAAAATTATCTGGACTTCGTCCCCATGGTCAACGGGCGGAACACCTGGGACCGGGGGGAGGACGGGGTGGTCACCATCCACATGGTGAACCGGGGCTTTTACAACACCCTGGCGCAGAAGCTGTTCCAGACCCCCCGGGTGAGCCATATCAAGCTGGACGAGTACGGCAGCTTCCTCTGGACGCGGATCGACGGCGTCAAGACGGTGGGCCAGCTGGCCCTGGAGCTGAAGGAGGCCTATGGCGAGAAGGCGGAGCCGCTGTACGACCGGCTGGTGAAGTATATGCAGATCCTGCATAACAACCGCTTCATCCTGTTTGTGGGAAGGGATAAGGTGAAGGCATGAGCTTCGGACAGATCGTGCTGGGGATCCTCCTGTTCGCCCTGGCCACCGCCGTCCTGTATGTCTGGGGCCTGAAAAAGAGCATGACGCAGGAGGCGGATCTGGAGCGGATCCTGCTGAACAAATGCGCGGGAGCCGTGGTAAAATACCTTCGGAAGCACGGGAGCATCGCCCAAAAGGAGATCCCGCCCCTGATCCAGGGCGTCAAAGCCGGGATGTTCTGGTCCAAAAGCCGCGTCCGGGTGCAGGATCCGGCCGCCTTTGCCCCCAAGCTGGTCCGCTATATGCTGGAGCAGCAGCTGCTGGAGGACGCCGGCGGCCTGCGCTACCGGCTGAAGAAATAACGAATGTTAGAGAGGAGTTTCAGACTATGAGCGTATTGGAGCATTTAGAGCCCAAGAGCGTGTTCCGTTTTTTTGAGGAGATGTGCGCCATCCCCCACGGCTCCCGGAACACCAAGGCCGTCAGCGACTGGTGTGCGGACTTTGCCCGGGCCCGGGGCCTGGAGTACCATCAGGACGGAGACAACAATATCATCATCATCAAGGAGGCCACGCCCGGCTATGAGGCCGCGCCCCCGGTCATCCTCCAGGGGCACCTGGATATGGTTTGTGAGCAGACCGCGGACTGTCAGAAGGACATGAGCCGGGAGGGGCTGGACCTGGCGGTGGACGGGGACTTCGTCTATGCCGAGGGCACCACCCTGGGGGGCGACGACGGCATTGCCGTGGCCATGGCCATGGCCCTGCTGGACGCGGAGGACCTTCCCCACCCCCGCCTGGAGGCGGTGTTCACCGTGGACGAGGAGATCGGCCTGCTGGGGGCGGCGTCCATCGACGTCTCTCCCCTGAAGGGCCGGGAGATGATCAACCTGGATTCGGAGGCGGAGGGTATCTTTACCGTCAGCTGCGCCGGAGGCAATACCAGCGCCTGCCTGCTCCCCCTGACCCGCGCCCCCTTTGACGGGGCGGGCGTGACCATTGCGGTGGGCGGACTGACCGGCGGACATTCGGGGGCGGAGATCCACAAGGGCCGCGCCAACGCCAATGTGCTCATGGGCCGGATCCTCCGGGCGGCGGCCCGGCGGACCGAGCTGCGGCTGCTGCGGGTGGACGGCGGCCTGAAGGACAACACCATCCCCGTGGCCTGCACGGCCCAGGTCGTGGCGGCGGAGCCCCAGGCGGTGCTGGACACTGTCCGGGAGATGGAGGCCGCGCTGCGCAATGAGTACCGCGTCACCGACCCGGAGCTCTGGATCAGGGCGGAGGCGTCCGCCCCGGCGGAGCGGCCCATGGACGAGCGTTCCACCCGGCAGGTCCTGTGTATGCTCTCCTGCCTGCCCAACGGGGTGCAGGCCATGAGCGCGGAGATCCATGGGCTGGTGCAGACCTCCCTGAACCTGGGCATCCTGGCCACGGGAGAGGACACCCTGCGGGCCTCCTTCTGTGTGCGCAGCTCGGTGGACTCCCAGCGGGAGATGCTGAAGGACCGCCTGGCCTGCCTGATGGAGGAGCTGGGGGGAACGGTGGAGTTTGCTGGGGACTACACCGGCTGGCAGTACCGGGAGGACTCCCCCCTGCGGGACCGGATGGCGGAGGTGTTCCGGGAGCAGTATGGAAAAGAGCCCAAGATCGAGGCCATCCACGCCGGACTGGAGTGCGGAGTCTTTGCCGGCAAGCTGCCCGGCCTGGACTGCGTCTCCATCGGGCCGGACCTGTTTGAGATCCACACCCCCCGGGAGCGGCTGAGCGTCTCCTCGGTACAGCGGATCTGGAATTTTGTGGTCGAGGTGCTCAAGCGCTCCAAGTAAATGCTTCGGGGAGCCGGGAGCCATACAGGACAAAAATAACAGACCGGGGAGCACGCGCTCCCCGGTCTGTTTGATGTTCAGTTGTCAGCCCTTCAACAGGACAACGGCCACGTCGTTGACATTGGTTCCGGTGGGGCCGGTGCGGATCAGGCCGTCCACCTTTTCCAGGGCGTGATAGGCGTCGTTGTCCGCCAGGACCTGGTGGATGGTCAGGCCGGCCTGGGCCAGCCTGCCCTGGGTCTGGCCGTCCACGATGCCGCCGGCGGCGTCGGTGGGGCCGTCCGTCCCGTCGGAGCCCAGAGAGAAGATCAGGGCGTTCTCCATACCGGAGATCCCCTCGGCGGCAGACAGGGCCAGCTCCTGATTGCGGCCGCCCAGGCCCTTTCCGGTGAGAAGGACCACCGTTTCGCCTCCCGCCAGAAAGGCCAGGGAGCGCCCCTCCTGCCCGTGGGTGCGGGCGATGGAGGCCAGGAAGGAGCCGGCCTCCCGGGCCTGACAGCAGAGCTGATCGGTGAGGATATGAGTCTCATAGCCCAGCCGCTGGCAGACGGCGGCGGCGGCGGCGCAGAGCTCCCGCACGCTTCCAGTGATGACAGTCTCTACATGGTCCAGCTCCTTGGGGGTCTCCCGGTCCAGCAGGGCGCGGGCCTGCTCAGACAGGGGGAGCTGGTACTTCTCCGCAATGGCCCGGGCCTGGGCGCAGGTGGAGCGGTCCGGATAGGCGGGGCCGGAGGCGATCATATCCAGGGGATCCCCCAGAATGTCGGACAGAACGATGGAATAGACCTGGGCCGGGGCGCACAGCTGGGCGAAGCGGCCCCCTTTGACAGCGGACAGGCGCTTCCGGACGGTGTTCATCTCCACGATGTCCGCTCCGCAGGCCAGCAGGGCGCCGGTGAGCTGGGCCAGCTCCTCCGCCGGGATCAGGGGGCTTTCAAACAGGGCGGAGCCGCCGCCAGAGACCAGCAGGACCACGGTGTCCTGGGGCGTGAGGTCCTGGACCAGCTCCATGGCGGCCCGGGTCCCCCGGAAGGAGCCCTCGTCAGGCACCGGGTGCCCCCCCTCAAAGATCTGGCAGAGGGGGATGTCCCCCTGGCTGTGGCCGTGCTTGGTGACCACCACGCCCCGCTCCAGTCTGGGGCCCAGCAGCTCCGCGGCACAGCGGGCCATCTGCCAGGCGGCCTTTCCAAGGGCGACTAAAAAGACGCGGCCGGAGCCGAACTCCTTTCCCTCCAGGGCACGGCGCACCGCCTGATCGGGCAGGCAGGCCTCCAGCGCGCTGTGGATGATCTCCTGGGCGTCGGTGTAAATGGACATAGCGGCTCCTCCTTAACGATAGTTCTGTGGGTCAGCTGTCCTCCTCACGGGGGGAGGACAGGCAGGCCAGATACAGCAGGACGGATCCCTTGGGGTCCCGGACGCTGTATCCGGTGAGCGCCTGGATCCGCTGCAAGTGATAATGTACAGTGTTTTTGTGGACGTACAGGGTCTCGGCCATCTGCTTGACGTCCCCATGGCACTGAAAGTAGAGCAGAACAGTGCGGCGGATGCTCTCCCGCTCCTCCGGGGTGCAGCCGGAGAAAACCAGGGAGACCAGATCCCGCCGGATGTCCGGGGCGATGCTGTCGGCGAGAAACTCCAGCGAGACCTCGTCATAGCGCAGGATACGCCCTCCGCCGTCCGCGCTGGCCGTCTGGCTGGCGGTCCTGGCCTCCTGATAGCAGCGGCGAATGTCCAGACCCCGCCGGCCCTCCGCGCTCATGCCGCCGCACACCGCCGCCTGATAGGCCCCCTCCAGCTCCCCGCGGATCTGGTTGACGCAGGCCAGGACCTCATACCGGTTCCGGTCGGGGAACAGCAGCAGGATCCGCTGGTTGATCACCGCGCACAGGCTGTTGGGGTGGGCGCTCAGATAGGGGCGGATGTGCTTGAGAAAGAGGGCGTTGCGCATCTCCTGGGGGGAGGCGCCGGCCTGCCCGGGGCTGAGGGGCTCCAGCACCTCCAGGATCACCACGGTCCAGCGGGCGGTGACGTCGATCCCCAGCATATTGCCCCGCAGCTCCAGCTCCGCCTGGTCAGGCTCCTCAGAGAAGAGCCACCGCTCAATGAAGCACTGGCGGGCGCTGTCCAGCAGGTCCTCCTGGGCCTGCCGCCGGGCATCCCGCACCATGATCTCTGTCATGCGCTTGAGGATGGCGCCCAGGGCGTCCACCTCCGCCGGGGCGCCGGTGATGCCGATCACCCCTACCGTCTCCCCGTCCAGCTGGATGGGGAGGTTGACGCCCGGACGGATCCCCCCGGGGCGGCGGTCCTCCTGGACCGTCAGGCGGGGCAGCTTTTGGGACAGGATCTGGCAGGCCCCCTCATGCCGCTGCCCAACACGGTCCGGGTCTGTGCTGGCAAAGATAGTTCCCGTGCCGTCCATAATGTTAATGTCGTGACCTGTGATTTCCTTCATCTCGCGGACGATGGAAGAGGCTGCTGCTTCTGAAATAAACATACCGCACCACCATTTGTATGATAGACAAAAATATTAAAATAAATTTAGATTTTGTACAAGACAGATTCCGTTATCATGTAGTATAAGCAGAAAACCCTGGGCTGTAAAGAGATTTTTAGAGAAACGGCGGCCCAGGGACAAAAAGCAAAATTAGAACAAAGAACACCATATAAAATAAGGAGGCTGCTGCAATGAAAATCGTAGTGCTGGATGGTTATACAGAAAATCCTGGCGACCTGAGCTGGGATCAGCTGAGTTCTATGGGGGAACTGACGGTCTATGACCGGACCTCCTATGTGGAGGACCCCATCATCGCGGAGCGGATCGGTGACGCAGAGGTGGTCGTCACCAACAAGACCCCCATCTCCAAGGAGACCATGGACAAGTGCCCCAACCTGAAGCTGATTGCCTTCCTGGCTACCGGCTACAATGTGGCCGACTACAACTACGCCAAGGAGAAGGGGATCCTGGTGTGCAATGTGCCCACCTATGGCACTGCCTGTGTGGGTCAGTACGCCATTGCTCTGCTGCTGGAGGTGTGCCACCATATCGGCCACCACGACAAGACTGTCCATGAGGGCAAGTGGGCCAATCACATCGACTGGTGCTACTGGGATCACCCCCTCATTGAGCTGGACGGCAAGACCGCCGGCATCATCGGCTTCGGCCGCATTGGTCAGACCACCGGCCGCATTGCCAAGGCGCTGGGCATGAAGGTGCTGGCCTATGACCTGTATCCCAATGACTCCGGAAAGGCTATCGCCGAGTATGTGGATCTGGACACCCTGCTGGCCCAGTCTGATGTAGTATTCCTCCACTGCAACCTGACCCCCGAAAACGAGAAGATGATCAACAAGGCCAACATCGCCAAGATGAAGGATGGGGCTATCCTGATCAACAACTCCCGCGGCCAGCTCATTGACGAGCAGGATGTGACCGATGCACTGAAGTCCGGCAAGCTGGCGGCCGCCGGCCTGGATGTGGTGTACACTGAGCCCATCCGCGCGGACAACCCCCTGCTCACTGCCCCCAACTGCATCATTACCCCCCATATGTCCTGGGGCGCCAAGGAGGCCCGCCGGCGCATCATGGACTGCACGGCGGACAACGTCCGCGCCTATCTGGACGGCGCGCCCATCCATGTGGTAAATCCCTGAACGAAGGATCAAAACAGCTGAACATGACCCCCGGCTCCGGATCATTCTCTGATCATGCGGAGCCGGGGGCAGGTTTTTGTCCGGGTCAAGAGGAAGAGACGCCGGGAAGAATACTTGGGGTATATGGACTTGCATAGACGGAATACAGTGGGACAGGAGGTGTCGGTTCATGTTTTCTCCAGTGATCTATCTCATGCTGCACAGTCTGTTTTTCACCCTACGGCTGTCGGGGGGTGGGGGTTCCTTCCCGCGCCCGCTGAAGCCGGAGGAGGAAAAGCTGTATCTGGAGCGGTGCGCGGCGGGCGATCTGGAGGCCCGGAATGTTCTGGTGGAGCACAACCTGCGGCTGGTGGCCCATATTGTGAAGAAGTACTACGCCCAGACCGGAGACCAGGATGACCTGATTTCCATTGGGACCATCGGCCTGATCAAGGGAATTTCTACCTTTAAGGCGGATAAAAATGTGCGCCTGGCGACCTACGCCAGCCGGTGCATTGAAAATGAGATCCTGATGCACTTCCGTTCCCAGCGCAAGCTTCAGGGCGAGGTCTCGCTGACCGAAACGCTGGAGACCGGCGGAGACGGGAACTCTCTGTCTCTGATGGATGTGCTTGCTGTGGATGATGACCTGTTGGAGGAGCTGGATACACGGGACGCCTGCCGCAGGGTACGCCGCTGTGTCCAGACCTGCCTGACCCCGAGGGAGCGGATGGTCATCACACTGCGGTATGGGCTGGATGACCGCCCGCCGCGCACCCAACGGGAGATCGCGGCACGGTGCGGGATCAGCCGGTCCTATGTATCGCGCATCGAGAAACGGGCGCTGGAGAAACTGGGTGAGGCGATGGAGGGCTGGGAGCCGTAGGCGCACAGCGAATAAAATGCAAGAAGCGCTGCATTAAAAGTGAAGAGAATGCAAAAATCGTTAAAATACTAACGATTTTGCACAATATGCAGGATGTTGTGCAAAACATCTGTTTTTCGGAAAAAGAACCTTGCATTTTTACAGCAAATATACTATAATAATCCTGCAAGTACAGTTCCCCAGCAAATCAAATTTTGAATTGGGAGGAATCAGTAATGATGAAGAAGAAGCTTGCTCTTGTCCTGGCAATGGCCATGACCGCCAGCCTGGCTCTGACCGGCTGCGGCAACGGCAGCGGCTCCGGCTCCGGCTCTGGCGCTGGCTCCAGCACCCCCGCGCCTGCGGGGAAGACCACCCAGGTCCTGGCCACCGGCGGCACCACTGGTACTTACTATGGTGTCGGCTCCGCCATGATGAACGTCCTGAACCCCCTGCTGACCCTGACCGAACTGAACGTCACCTCCACCGGTGCGTCCAAGGACAACGTCGAGGGCATCACCGATGATGAGTATGGCCTGGCCATCCTTCAGTCTGACGTTCTGACCTATGCTCACGAGGGCACCAACGTATTCACCGCTCCTGAGACGGACGCCCTGTGGGTGGCCGGCCTGTACAATGAGACTGTTCAGATCACCGCCAAGGGCGGCATCACCAGCGTGGACCAGCTGAAGGGCAAGGCCGTCTGCGTGGGCGATCAGGGCTCCGGTACGGAGTTCAACGCCTATCAGGTGCTGGAAGCCTATGGCATGACCGCCGATGACATCGAGGTCGTCCACGCCAACTTCGGCGAGGCCTCCGAGATGCTGAAGAACGGCCAGATCGACGCCGCCTTCACCGTGGCCGGCGCCCCCACCACCGCCATCACCGAGCTGGCGACCAGCGGCATGGACTTCTCTCTGGTCAGCCTTGACCAGGAGCACGTTGACATCCTGCGCAATAAGTACCCCTTCCTGGTTCAGGAGAACCTGCCCGCCGGCACCTATGAGGGTGTTGACACTGAGACCATCTGCGTGGCCGTCGAGGCCGCTCTGGTCGCCTCCACCGACATGAGCGAGGACGCCGTGTATGAGCTGACCAAGACCATGTTCGAGAACCTGGAGGAGCTGGGCACTTCCCACGCCAAGTTCCAGCTGGTCAGCGCGGAGAAGGCTGCCGAGAACGGTTCCGTCCCCATGCATCCCGGCGCTGAGAAGTACTACAAGGAGATCGGCCTGCTGTAATTTTTACGGCAGAAACTGATTTGTTTCGGACACATAGAAAGCTGGCCGCCGCAGTGGTAGCACTGGGTGCTATGGCTGCGGCGGCCATTCTCTTTCTGGCATCCAATGCGGGTTGGTATCTTGTCGTATCGGACGGGAAGAGCGGCGAGGAGCTGGCCAGCTATCCTTTGGAGCCGGGAGAGCAATTTGCCGTCGGTTTCATCCATTCTGTCAATCTGCGGCCTTTGATCGACGTTTATGAGGTGTCGGAGGACGGCAGGATGTATGCCGAGGAGACGATCTATTATCAGTTTGGCGCAGGAGTCCAGACGGAAGTGGGCGAGGGAGAGACCATGACCCTGGGCGAGGACGGCGCGATCATTGTAAGCAATATCCATCAAGGCTTTGAGACGTTTACCTGCTCGGTGGGGATGGTGTCGGACCGGACCCTGATGCTGGGAGATATTCACCCGGATTACCCGGCGATCAAGCCGCTCGTGGGAGTATTTACCGACCAGCTGGAGCAGCAGGTGGGCGATGTGAAGATCATTAGTCTGAGCAATTTGTGTGGAAGAAGGTCAATCGTGTCATTTCGATATGAACATCGGTTGTTTTAAGAAACCTGGAGGAGGAGACTCAATATGGCTGAACATGAGAAGCAGGCCGTAAACACCGCTCCAGCGGATGTAGAGGTTGGTTCTGCGGAAGACGTAGAAGCGGTCATGAAAAAATATGACCGTGAGTCCAATGTCCGGATTTGGACGGGCTTTCCCGCCCAGCTTGTCCGGTATGGGATGGCTCTATTCATGCTGATGATGATTTGGGTCAGTATGTTTTCCACCTGGGAGGGCAGCGTGCGCCGCTGTTTCTTCCTGGGCGTTGTACTGGCGTTTGTCTTCATCATGTACCCCATCAAGAAGAATATGAAGCTCAAGCCCAATCATATTCCTATTTACGACATTGTCCTGCTTGTGGTGGCAGTTGGCGTTTATTTCTATCAGATCATCTTTAAAGAAGAGCTGATCGCCATGGGCCGCCGCATCGGCACCCCCCAGATCATCATTGGCATCATTGCAATCCTGGTGCTGGTGGAGGCCTGCCGGCGGGTCGTCGGTATCCCCATCATCATTGTGGCGGCCGCCTTTGTGGCCTACACGCTGCTGCCCATGGGTGCGGACAAGCCCCTTCAGGGCACCATCTATAACCTGGTCTATACCACCAACGGTATCATCGGTACCCCCATCCAGGTCTGCTCCACGTACATCTTCCTGTTCGTGCTGTTTGGATCCTTCCTGGAGGCCACTGGTATCGCTGCGTTCTTCATTGACTGCGCCAACAGCATCGCCGGCGCGGCCACCGGCGGCCCCGCTAAGGTGGCTGTCATTTCCTCCGCCCTGTGCGGCATGGTGTCCGGCTCCTCCGTGGGCAACACTGTGACCACCGGCGCGGTCACCATCCCTCTGATGAAGCGGACCGGCTATCCCCCCGAGTTTGCCGGCGCTGTTGAGGCGGCTGCCTCGACCGGCGGTCAGATCATGCCCCCCATCATGGGCGCCGCGGCCTTCCTGATGGCCGAGATGACGGATACGGAGTACGCCGACATCCTGGTGCGCGCCATCCTGCCTGCCGCCCTGTATTTCACCGGCATCTTCCTGATGGTCCACTTTAAGGCCAAGTCCATCGGCCTGAAGGGCCTGGACAAGGATTCCCTGCCCAAGGGCAAGGACATCTTCCCCAAGCTTTATCTGCTGCTGCCCCTGATCGTTCTGGTGTTTATGGTCATCCAGAGCGGTACCTTCACCATGGCGTACAGCGCCGTTGTCGCCTGCCTGGTGGCCATCGTGGCCGGTATGGCCGACCGGGAGACTGGCTCCAAGAAGTTTGTGATGATGGTCCCGGCGATCCCTCTGCTGGTCTATGCCCTGGGCAAGGTCTATTTGCCCGACCTGGTTCCCGGCTTCTCTGATTCCCTGGAGATGCAGGATACCTTCACGATGGTCTGCTTCGGCATCTTCTTCGTGCTGGTTGTGGCCTGCCACCTGATCAGTAAGCCCAACATGAAGAATGTGGGCACATATATCAACGCCCTTGAGAGCGGCACCAAGAGCACCCTGTCCGTGGGCGTGGCCTGCGGCATGGCCGGCATCATCGCCGGCGTGGTGACCTACACCGGCCTGGGTCAGATCCTGATCAACGCTATCGTGGGCATTGCGGGCGGCCACCTGATCATTGCTCTGGTCCTGACCATGGTCTGCTGCGTGATCCTGGGCATGGGCGTCCCCACCACCGCAAACTACATCATTATGGCTACCACCTGTGCTCCCATTCTGATCCAGATGGGTCTGCCGGTCCTGGCCGCTCACTTCTTCGTGTTCTACTTCGGCATCGTGGCCGACATCACGCCTCCTGTGGCTCTGGCCGCCTATGCCGGCTCTGCCATCGCAAAGGCGCCTCCCATGAAGACTGCGCTCAATGCCACCCGTCTGGCTATCGCCGCCTTCATCATTCCCTACATCTTTGCGTACAGCCCCATCATGCTGTTCATTGGCGATGATGTGAACGCGATCAACGTGATCCGCGTGGTCATCACCTCCTTCGGCGGTATGTTCCTCATCGCCGCCGGCCTGATCGGCTTTATGCTCCAGAAGCTGAACATTGTGCTCCGTCTGGTCAGTGTGGCCGCCGGTCTGATGATGATCCATCCCGGCGCCGTGACCGACCTGATCGGCATCGCGATCCTGATCGCGATCCTGGCCTATCAGGTCATCTCTGAGAAGCGCCACGCGGCGACAGCATAACGTCCGGTTGCCTGTATGCGTCCAACGCACCCCTTTTCTAAGGAGAAGGGGTGCGTTTTTATGCGGTGATGCGGAAGTGTGGCACATAGCTGGAAGGATCTGGGGAGAAATAAGGAGGACCGGTGCGAAAACTGGCTCGAATGATGTTGCGATTTTGTTGCAAGTAACATAAAACAAGTTAAAAACTTGTGAACAATATCAATGGAAGCAAGAAGAAAGGAGCGGTATAATGAAAGCATCCTGACGGAGAAATGAGCGGCTTCGGAGGGGAAACTGATCTTAAAGGAGAGACAGATATGAGTGAAGGCACAAAAAATGTCGTCGCCACAGAGGAGGGCGCGCTGAGCGTCAAGAAGCTCACATTTTGGGAAGCGGCTATGATCATTGTCGGCGCCAACATCGGCGCCGGGATCCTGGGTCTGGCCTATTCCACCCGGAAGGCCGGCTGGCCCATCCTGCTGATGTGGCTGATCGTGGCCGGCGTATGTACGACCATCTCCATGCTGTATGTGGCGGAGACCACCCTCCGCACGAAGAAGCCCATGCAGCTGCCCGGTCTGGCGGAGCGCTATGTTGGAAAGCTGGGCGCTGTTCTGGTCTTTATCTCGGTGTGCGCCAACTCCATCGGCTGTATGATCTCTTACACCTCCGGCAGCGGCAACATTTTGTGTGAGCTGCTGGGCCTGCCCCCTGCGGTGGGCAGCCTGCTGTTTACCATCCCCGCGGTCCTGGTCGTCTGGTTTGGTCTGAAGGCCACTGGTCTGGCAGAGAAATTCCTCAGCTCCGGCATGATCGTTTTGCTGGCCGTTATCATCGGCGTCTCCTTTTTCTCCGGCAAGGCGGATGTGAGCCGGGCGATCTACACCAACTGGACCTATGCTGTCCCCGTATTCAACGTTTCGATCTTCTGCTACATCGCTCAGTACGCGGTCCCGGAGCTGGCCCGCGGCCTGCGTCACAACGCCCCCGCGCTGCCCAAGGCGGTCACCATCGGAATGCTGATCACCGGGGTCCTGCTCGCGCTGGTCCCCCTTGCGGTGATCTCCCTCACTGGTCCGGAGCATGTCACGGAAGTGGCCACTCTGGCCTGGGGCCAGGCGCTTGGCACCTGGGCCCTGTACACGGCGAACATTTTCGCGCTGTGTGCGATGATGAGCTCCTATTGGGCGGTAGGCGGCTCCATGCTGACCAACATCGTCGATATGTTTAAGTTCAAGAGCGAGGACCACGTTCCGACCCGCCTCATCTCGCTGGTCTGCGTGGCGCTGCCTCCCTTTGTGCTGGCATACAGCGGCCTGGTGAGCTTCGTGGACGCCATCTATCTGGCCGGTACCTTTGGCGGTGTGATCATGTCCATCCTGCCCGCGATGATGGTGAACAGCGCCCGAAAGAACGGCGATATGGAGCCGGCCTGGAAGTGCGGCTGGTACGCTGCCCGCTGGGTCCAGGCCATCATTATCGTGCTGTTCTGCGCCGCCGCCCTGTACGCTATTTTCGATCTGATGGGCGTGCTGCCCTCTGCCTGGTAAGGAGGGAAAACCATGCGTGTGATTCCCAAGGATAAGGTGATCTTCAGCTTTAACGCGGAGCACCCCTGCCAGTATACAGTTCAGGATGGAGAGACCTTCTGGGTCGAGACAGATGACTGTTACAGCGGTCAGATCACGGACCCGTCCATCAAGCGGCCGGACATCGACATCTCCATTATGGATTGCTCGGTGGGGCCCATTGCGGTCCAGGGAGCCATGCCGGGGGACACCCTGTGCGTGGAGATCCTGGCCATCGAATTCGGGCCGCAGGGGGTCATGGTGACCTCAAAGGGCCTGGGGGTCCTGGGCGACCGGATCACCGAGCCGGATACCAAGATCATTCCCATCCGGGATGGATTTGCCCACTTCTCCGATACCATCCGCCTGCCCCTGACTCCCATGGTGGGGGTGTGCGGGGTGGCGCCTAAGCCGGGTCTGGATGTACACTGTGCGGTGCCGGGCGACCATGGCGCCAACCTGGATACCAAAATGATCAAGGTGGGCTCCCGGGTCTATCTGCCGGTCGCGGTCCCGGGGGCCGGTCTGGCGGTGGGCGACCTCCACGCGTGTATGGGCGACGGGGAGCTGAGCGGTACGGGGATCGAGACCCCCGGCCGGATCTGCATCAAAACGACGGTGTACCGGGACCGGCCAGTGGAACGCCCTGTCATCGAAACGCCGGATGCCCTGTATTTCGTGGCCTCCGCGGAGACTTTGGAGGAGTCGATCCGCCTGGCGGTATCCGATACGGCGGCCTTTTTGGAGAAGAAGCTGGGGCTGGATTTTCCGGACGCCTACCGCCTGCTCAGCGCCACCTGTGACATCCAGATCAGCCAGGTGGTAAACGACTGGAAGACTGTGCGGGTGCGCTGCCCCAAGCTGGATACCAAGATCGAGACTTTGTGAGGCTGAAACAACTGAAGGAAGGAACAGAGCGGGACTGTCAGCTGGTACAGTCCCGCTTTTTTGCGCAGGACACGGGCTGCCGTTGCTTGAAAGCGGAGAGGATACATGATACACTATACAAAACAGGAGAGGGTGGAAGTGGTGCGCAGAAAGCTGAAGAAGCTGTGCCCTGTCTGCTGGCAGGATACTGTGATCCTTGTAGTGGTGATGACTGTCGCGCTGGATATGGGCCTGCTGCTCCAGCCTGTGGGGGCGGATGACAGTCACGCCGCGCTGATCTTTGTGGCGGGAGTGCTCCTGGTCGCCCGGTACACCAGCGGCTATCTCTATGGGATCGCTGCCAGTCTGACGGCGGCAATCGTGGTCAACTATGCGTTTTTATCGCCCTACTATCAATTTGAACTCCAGGGGCCGGGCTATCTCCTGACCTTTGCCACACTTTTTCTGGTCTCAATCGTGACCAGTGCCCTGACCACTCATATCAAGGAGCAGGAGGAGATCCGGATCGAGGCGGAGCGGGAGCGGCTGCGGGCAAATCTTTTGCGGGCCGTGGGACATGACCTGCGGACTCCGCTGACGTCCATCATCGGCGCCGCGGAGGCGATGCTGGATCCAACCAACCACTTTACGCCGGAGGAGGAGCATACCCTGCTGGACAATGTGCGCAGGGAAGGGGAGTGGCTGATCCGGATGGTGGAGAACCTGCTGTCCATTACCCGGATGGGGAGGAGCGCCTGTCATCTCCAAAAAAGCATGGAGGCTCCGGAGGAGGTCATCGGGGAGGTCGTGGAAAAATTCCAGAAGCATTTTCCGCACATTGAAGTGGAGGTGGAGCTGCCCCAGGCGTGGCTGGAGGTCCCGATGGACGCGATGCTCGTGGAGCAGGTCCTCTATAATCTGATGGAAAATGCCGTGATCCATGGGGCGGCCAATACGGTGGTCCTCCAGGTATCCCGGGAAAAGGGCTGGGCCCGTTTTTCTGTCCGGGATGATGGGGCCGGGATCCCGCCGGAGCGGCTGGCGCTGCTGTGGGGGGACTATATGGAGTTGGCGGAGCGCGGTGGAGGAGACAAAAAGCAGAACATGGGCCTGGGATTAGCGCTGTGCCGGGACATCGTAACGGTCCATGGCGGAGCGATGGAGGCACGGAATCTGAGAGAGGGTGGCACGGAATTTTGCTTTACTCTCCCATTAAAGGAGGAGCGGCAGCATGGCGCTCATAAAGGATAAAATATTGGTGATCGAGGATGAGAAGAGCATCAGCTACCTTCTTGGGACCGTGCTCACGGCCAATGGTTATGACGTGATCAAGGCCTATACGGGAACAGAGGCCTGTGAGATGCTGGACGCCTATTGTCCGGATCTGATCCTGCTGGACCTGGGGCTTCCGGATATGGATGGGGTGGACATCATCCGCCGCGTTCGGAGCCGGGGCACAGCGCCTATTGTGGTGGTCTCCGCCCGGACCCGGGAGCGGGACAAGATCGAGGCCCTCGATCTGGGGGCAGATGACTACATCACAAAGCCGTTTGGAGGCGGAGAACTTTTGGCGCGGATCCGTGCCGCGCTGCGGCACACCAGGAACCAGGCGGCGGGGCCAAGCTATGCCCAGACCGGAGTATACCGCGCCGGAGCGCTGCGCATCGACTTTGACCGGCATTTGGTGCAGCTGGAGGGGCAGGACGTCCACCTGACCCAGAGCGAGTATAAGATCGTCTCGCTGCTGACCCGGTACGCGGGCAAGGTACTGACCTATGACTTCATCATCCGGGAGATCTGGGGGGAGAAGGCCACCGGCGATACCCAGAATCTGCGGGCCAATATGGCCAAGATCCGCCGGAAGCTGGAGAAAAATCCGGGAAAACCGCAGTACATTTTCACAGAGGTGGGAGTGGGCTACCGGATGGCGGAGGGAGAATAGGGCCCTCTGCTTCGAAATGCGGCCTGACCGGGACCGCGTGAGCGGGAAAGTGACTTTTTCGTTCGGCTGTTCTTTACTTTTTCTCCGGCTTCGGATATAATAATTGGGCTGAATTTGGAATTTCAACAACTGAAATGGAATGAGAGTGAGGACCATTATGCTTCAATTCGACGAATATAAGGTCAAGCTGAATAATTTGGCTCCCACCCTGGAGGAGCTGGGCCGGGCCCTGGATCTGGAGGGAGCGGAGCGGGAGCTGGATATGCTCCAGGCGGAGTCTGCCGCCGATGGCTTCTGGAACAACCTGGAGAAGGCACAGAAGGTGCAGCAGCGCATCAAGAACCTCCAGAACAAGGTGGACAAGCAGCACAAGCGCCGCCAGGAGTGGGACGATCTGATGGCTCTGTGCGAGATGGGAAATGAGTTTGAGGACGAGTCTCTGGTGCCGGAGCTGGAGGAGGGCTTTGCCCAGCTGGAGCGGGACATGGAGGAGGCGCGCCTTCAGACGCTGCTCACCGGCGAGTACGACAGCTCCAATGTCATCCTGACCATCCACCCAGGTGCTGGTGGAACAGAGGCCCAGGATTGGGCCCAGATGCTCTACCGGATGTACACCCGCTGGACAGAGCGTCACGGTTTTACCTATCAGATCATGGACTATCAGGACGGCGACGAGGCGGGGATCAAGTCGGCCACCATTATGATCGAGGGGGAGAACGCCTATGGCTACCTCCGGGGAGAGCACGGCGTTCACCGCCTGGTGCGGGTGTCCCCCTTTGACGCCAACGCCCGGCGGCAGACCTCCTTCGCCTCGGTGGAGGTTATGCCAGACCTGCCGGAGGATGTAGAGGTGGAGATCCGGCCGGAGGACATCGAGATGCAGGTCTACCGCGCCTCCGGCGCCGGCGGCCAGCACGTCAACAAGACCTCCTCCGCCGTCCGTCTGATCCACAAGCCCACCGGTGTGGTGGTGGCCAGCCAGCAGGAGCGCAGCCAGTTCCAGAATAAGGACAACTGTATGAAGATGCTGCGGGCCAAGCTGGTGGAGCTCCAGATGCAGGAGAAGGCGGAGAAGATCTCCGACCTGAAGGGCGTTCAGCTGAAGATTGAGTGGGGCAGCCAGATCCGTTCCTATGTGTTTATGCCCTATCAGCTGGTGAAGGACAACCGCACGGCCTATGAGACCAGCGCCATCAGCAGCGTGATGGACGGCGACCTGGACGGCTTCATCAACGCCTATCTGACGGCGGAGGCCACCGGGAATTGGGCCACCAAGTAAAACCGGGAGGGGGGCTGAAGTGTCCCCGAATCCCATCCACGCATCCTCAAAGGGCGGCCGCCTTCGGCCGCCCTTTTTGCATAGCCCGAAAAGGGAGCTCCGCGGGGTGGAGGCCCATCCCGCGCCGGCTGGCAGAAAAATGCACAAATCTGCGGGGATTCTCAAAAAGTTCATATTTCCACAGGGAAAAGGACTTGACGGGGGGCGCATTTCCGTGTATAGTTGCGTTTGTAACCAATTTGTAATCTTTTCTTCTCCGGTCTGTCATTTTTCGGGCCGGAGAAGCGCGCGCATGAGATATAGATGGAGAATGTAATGAAACAGTCAAATACGGAACAGCCCCGCCAAGCGGCGAGCCAGGCGGCGCGGGAGCGCTGGGAGTGCGTCAAACGGGACGCTCCGATCTATTGGAAAGCGTTTCGGGAGTGGAGCCGGATCCATGGGCGCCGTGTGGCCCACCAGATCCACAATGTGGTGGCCGGCAACCGGGCGGCAGGCCCGGTGTCCTTTCTGGTCTGCTCTGCCGCCCTTGCGGTGGCGCTGACGCTGACCACGCTGTACGCCCCCAGCTATGCGGTGACGCTGGACGGAGAGCCGGTGGGTGTGGTGACCGATGAGGGCATGGTACAGAAGGCTATCCAAAGCGTGGAGGAGACCGGCAGCCAGCTGCTGGGCTATGACTACCGGGTGGAGGGCGACCTGGAGTATGAGTTTGCACTGAGCCTGCGCTCTGAGCTGACCACCCCGGAGGAGCTTCAAAACTATTTCTATCATCAGCTGGACGCGGTCAGCGGCGAGCTGCGGAAGTATCAGGTCCTTGTGGATGGCCAGGCGGTGGGAGTGGTCAAGGATGAGAACTCCCTGAACCAGCTGCTGGACGGTATGAAGGATCGGTACACCACAGAAAATACGGTGTCCGTCCGGTTCCTGGATACGGTGGCCACTGAGCCGGTCTATGAGGTGAACGACCTGATGACCATTCGTGAGATGGAGCAGGCGTTCCAGGCCAGTGGAAACGGGTCCACCACCTACACCGTGGTGGCGGGAGACACCTTTAACGCCATTGCCTATGCCAACGATATGTCGGTGAGCGACCTGAAGGCGCTGAATCCCTCGGTGGACATCAACCGCCTGATGGTGGGAGATGTGCTCAATGTCAAGGAGCTCACCCCTCTGCTCTCGGTGGAGACGGTGGACGATGTGACCTATGTGGAGTCCATCCCATGCCCGGTGGAGGAGATCAAGGACTCCTCTTTGTACAAAGGGAGCAGCAAGATCATTACCCAGGGGGTGGAGGGCGAGGCCCAGGTGGACGCCACCATCACCTACGTCAACGGCCAGGAGACCGGGCGGGTCATCAACAGCACGACCACCCTGCGGGAGCCCACCAAGACGGTCAAGGCGGTGGGGACCAAGGAAAAGCCCAAGACGGCCTCCTCCGGCAGCTACCAGTGGCCTATCCGGGGGCGGATCACCTCCTACTTCGGCGGCCGATATATTTTCGGCAGTTACAGCTATCACTCCGGGATTGATATTTCCGCCTCCTACGGTGCGGCCATCCGGGCTGCCGACGGCGGAACGGTCACTTACGCGGGCTATAAGGGCAGCTATGGCAAGCTGGTCATCATTACCCATGACAATGGGACTCAGACCTATTATGGCCATAACTCCTCTCTGCTGGTCTCCGCGGGACAGAAGGTGTACAAGGGCCAGCAGATCGCCAAGGCGGGCAGCACCGGGCGCTCCACCGGCGTCCACTGCCACTTTGAGGTCCGGGTGCGCGGTTCCTCGGTCAATCCGTTGTCTTATCTGCCCTGACCGGACGGGAGCGCAGATGAGGGAGCAAGCCTGAGCCGGATGCCCTGAACAGGCCGTCCGGCTCAGCCGGTTTCCTGTGGAATTTTTCCAGTCTGAGGACGGCCGAAAAAAAGAATTGACAAACAAAAATTTTTAGGTTAAGATGTGAGAAACTCCAAATTGCACAGGCATTTGGAAGCGTGACCATGGCAATGACCGGGCAGTAGGCGGGTCTGGACGTACAGAGAGGGAGCGGTTGGTGTAAGCTCTCCGAAAGGACCCAGAGGCTGAAGCTCTCCCGCGAGCCGCTTCTCTGAACGGGGATCTTCCCTGAGTAGGAGAGGACGGATCCCCACCGTTATCGGGGCATGAGCGCACAGGCAGACCGCCTGTGAAGTTAGGTGGTACCACGGAGCAATACGGCTTCGTCCTATCGGAAACGATAGGACGGGGCTGTTTTTTCTATCTCAAGCGGAGGTGACAGAAGCATGACTGGAGCGGAAGCGCTGATCGAAAGCTTGCTGCAAGAGCAGGTGGAGCACATTTTCGGATATGCCGGGGCAACGATCTGCCCGGCGGTGGACGCCTTGAAGGCCCACCCGGAGATCGGCTATACCCTGGTCCGGACGGAACAGAACGCGGGACACGCGGCATCCGGCTATGCCCGTGTCAGCGGCAGACCTGGGGTGTGCATGGTGACCTCTGGCCCGGGAGCCACCAACCTGATCACCGGCATTGCCACCGCCTATCTGGATTCCATCCCCATGGTGGCCATCACGGGCCAGGTCCCCAGCTATCTGCTGGGCCGGGACATCTTCCAGGAGGTGGACATCACCGGCGCGGTGGCCCCCTTCTCCAAGCACAGCTATCTGGTCAAGGACGCCAACGACATCCCCCGGGTGGTCAAGGAGGCCTTCCACATCGCCTCCACCGGCCGGCCCGGCCCGGTGCTCATCGACATCCCCATTGACGTGCAGGAGCAGAGCCTCAAGCACTTCTCCTATCCTGACAGGGTAAATATCCGGGGCTATAAGCCCAGCGTCCGGGGCAACGACCTTCAGATCAAGCGGGTGGTGGACGCCATCGCCCAGTCCAAGCAGCCCCTGATCTGCGCCGGCGGCGGCGTGTGGCTGGCCGACGCCCGGGAGGAGCTGCTGGAGCTGGCGGAGAGCACTGAGATCCCAGTGGTCAAGACCATGATGGGCCTCTCACTGCTGCCCACCGACCACCCTTTGAACATGGGGATGATCGGCGCCCACGGCAACCACTGCGCCAACCAGGCTCTGGCCAAGGCCGACCTGCTCATTATGGTGGGCACTCGGGCGGCGGACCGCGCGGTGGTGGACCCCCGGGAGATCCAGCGCCGCATGGCCACCATCCACATCGATGTGGACCCGGCGGAGATCGGCAAGAATATGCAGGCCGCCATCCCCCTGGTGGGCAATGTGAAGGTCATCCTCCGGCAGATCCTGGACCGGGGCGCGCCGGTGACCAACTCCGCCGCCTGGCTGGAGCAGCTGACCGACTACCGCCGCGCGGAGCTGAACCGCCGCTTCCCCCGGCGGGAGGGCTATGTCTTCCCCGGGACCGTCCTGCGGAAGCTGGGCGCCCGGCTGGACGACGATGCGGTGGTGTGTGTGGATGTGGGTCAGAACCAGATCTTTACCTGCAAGTACCTGCCCCAGAAAAACGGGCGCCTGCTCACCAGCGGCGGCCTGGGCACCATGGGCTACGCCCTCCCCGCCGCCGTGGGGGCCAAGGTGGCCTGTCCCGAACGGCAGACCATTGTGGTGTGCGGCGACGGCTCCTTCCAGATGGCCATGAATGAGCTGGCCGCCGTCCGGGCTGGTGGTCTGGATCTGAAGATCGTCCTGTTCCGCAACCATACCCTGGGTCTGGTCCACCAGATCCAGTGCTCCGCCCCCTATCACGGCCCCTTCGGCGTGGCCTTGGACGGCTCCCCGGATTTTGAGACCATCGCCCAGGCCTATGGTATCCCAAGCCTCGCCGTCCGGGACGAGGACCGGCTGGACGGCGTCCTGGACCAGTTCCTGGCCGCGCCGGGCTGCGGCCTGCTGATCTGCGAGGTCCACCCCGATGTGGGCACCAACGACTGAGAGAGGGAGGAGACGCCATGAAACAGACCATTTCCGTCCTGGTGGAAAACCAGGCCGGCGCACTGAACCGGATCACCGGCCTGTTCTCCCGCCGGGCCTTCAACATTGAGTCCCTGGCCGTGGGCGTGACCGACGACCCCACCATTTCCCGCATCACCATCATTGTGGACAGCGGAAACAGCGTGGTGGAGCAGGTGGAAAAGCAGCTCAACAAGCTCATTGAGGTCATCAAGGTCCGCACCCTGGAGGAAAACGCCCTCATCGGCCGGGAGCTGATGCTTCTGAAGGTCAATGCCAACAACAAGACCCGCCAGGATATTATGACCATCTGCGAGATCATGGGGGCCAAGGTGACGGACATCTCTCCTACCTCCCTCACCCTGGAGCTGTCCGACACTCCCGAACGGCTGGACACCTTCCAGTCCATGATGCGCCCCTTCTCCATTCTGGAGGTGGCCCGCACCGGCATGGTCGCTGTGCAGAAAGGCGCGGGGAAAATCTAATTAGGAATTAGAAGTTAGGAATTAGAAATTAAGAAAGCAATACGGCTGATGCCACAATTCCTCATTTCTCATTCCGAATTCCTAATTCTACATAAGGAGGCAGCAGTTTGAAAGTAAGAGCCACCCAGGCCATCATGGAGTGTCTGCTGGAGCAGGAGGTGGACACCGTCTTTGGCTATCCCGGCGGGACCATCCTGAATCTCTATGACGAGCTGTATCATTATCAAGATAAAATACATCATGTATTGACTGCCCATGAGCAGGGCGCTGCCCACGCCGCGGACGGCTATGCCCGCTCCACCGGCAAGGTGGGGGTGTGCTTCGCCACCTCCGGCCCCGGGGCGACCAATCTGACCACTGGCATCGCCACCGCCTATATGGACTCCTCCCCCGTGGTATTCATCACCTGCAACGTCAGCGAGGGGCTGCTGGGTAAGGACTCCTTCCAGGAGGTGGACATTACCGGCATCGCCATGCCCATCACCAAGGCCACCTATCTGGTCCGGGATCCTCAGACCATCCCGGACGTGATGCGCCAGGCCTTCGCCGTGGCGGCCACTGGCCGGCCGGGCCCGGTGCTCATCGACTTTTTGAAAAATGTCACCTTCCTCAACACCATGATCGACTATGAGTTCATCCCCTGGGACCAGAACCGGGGGACGGACAGCATCCGCCAGCTGGCGGTGAGCCACGGCCTGAAGGCCCCCGAGCCCGACCTGGGGGACATCGACACTTTGGTGGAGATGATCGCCCAATCGGAGCGCCCCCTGCTGATCTGCGGCGGCGGCGTGGTCCGGGGCCGGGCGGACCGGCAGTTCCGCGCCTTTGCCGAGAAGCTGGACGCCCCGGTGGCCATCACCGTCATGGGCGGCGGCGGCTTCCCCGGCGCCCACCCCCTGACCACAGGGATGATCGGGATGCACGGCTCCCAGGCCAGCAACGTGGCCTGCAACGAGTGCGACCTGCTCATCGCGGTGGGCTGCCGCTTCTCTGACCGGGTGGCCCTCCAGCCGGACACCTTCGCCAGTCAGGCCAAGATCGTACACATCGACATCGACCGATCTGAGATCGATAAGAACGTGCTTACCGACCACCACATCGTGGGTTCTGCCAAGCGGGTGCTGGAGCTGCTCAACCAACGTCTCCCCCAGTATCAGCATACTGGGTGGAAGGAGCACATCCTCCCCCTGCGGGAGAAGCAGCCGGTGGAGGACGGCGCGGACCGTCTGACCCCGGGGCAGATCCTGGACGCCATCCAGCAGGCTGTCCCCAAGGGCTCCATCGTGGCCACCGACGTGGGACAGCATCAGATGTGGTCCATCCAGCACTTCCACTTTGACTACCCCGGCCAGCTGCTCACCTCCGGCGGCTTCGGCACCATGGGCTTCGGCCTGGGGGCGGCCATCGGGGCCAAGGTGGGCAACCCGGACAAGGTGGTCATCCATACCACCGGGGACGGCTGCTTCCGAATGAACTGCCATGAGCTGACCACTGTGGAGCACTACCACCTGCCCATCATCACCGTGGTGTTCAACAACGGCACCCTGGGCATGGTCCGCCAGTGGCAGCACCTGATCTATCAGGAGCACTACTCCGAGACCACCCTGGACCGCGGCCCCGACTTCGTAAAGCTGGCCGAGGCCTACGGTCTGAAGGGCAGACGGGTCACCAACCGCGCTGAGATGGAGCAGGCCCTTCAGGAGGCCCTGTCCTGCGGCTGCGGCTACGTCATCGACTGCCAGGTAGACATGGACGAGATGGTTCGGCCCATGGTGGCTGGCGGCGCCCATATCACTGATTTTCTGCTGAAGTAAGGGGGCGGCACGGATGAACAAGACCTTTGATCCAGAAAAGAAGCTCTATACCCTCTCCCTGCTGGTCCAGGACATCCCCGGCGTCCTCAGCCAGGTCGCCCGGCTGTTCTCCCGAAAGGGATATAACATCGAGTCCATCGTCTCCGGCGAGACCAGCCAGCCCGGCCTGACCCGCATCACCATCGTGATCCTGGGGGACGAGCTGATGGTCAATCAGATCGCCGCCCAGTGCCGGAAGCTGATCCCGGTGCAGGTGGTGAAGATCCTGGACGAGGAGACCTCCATCCAGCGGGAGTTCGCCATGATAAAGGTTCGGGCGGAGGACCGGGCCGCCCGGGATGAGGTGATCCAGATGGCCAATATCTTCCGGGCCAACATCATCGATGTGAGCCGGGAGACCCTTACCGTGGCCATCTTCGGGGATAAGAGCAAGACCTCCGCCCTCATCCGCCTGCTGTCCGACTTCGGCATCCTGGAGATGGCCAAGACGGGCACTCTGGCCATCGAGCGGGGCCTCAGCTCCATCTATGATGACAGCAAGCTCCGCACCGAGTACAATTACGGCAAAAACGTGCTGTGATCCCAGCGTCAATCCATCGGCCGGCCGGGGCCCCCGTCCACGCCGCTTTGAATTGTAGTTTAACAACGTCATACCAAAAGGAGTGCATTACAATGGCAAAGATGTATTACGCAAAGGACTGTGACATCAACTATCTCAACGGGAAGAAGATCGCCATCATCGGCTACGGCTCCCAGGGCCATGCCCACGCCCTGAACCTGAAGGATTCCGGCTGTGACGTATGTGTCGGCCTGCGCGCCGGCTCCAAGAGCTGGGCTGTGGCGGAGAAGGACGGCCTGAAGGTCATGACCGTGCCTGAGGCCGCCAAGTGGGGCGACATCGTGATGATGCTCATCAACGACGAAGTCCAGGCCGATGTGTACAAGAGAGACATCGCCCCCAATCTGGAGGACGGCAACGCCCTGGCCTTTGCCCACGGCTTCAACATCCGCTATCAGCAGATCGTCCCACCAAAGGGTGTCGATGTGTTCATGGCTGCCCCCAAGGGCCCCGGCCACACCGTCCGCTCCACCTATGTGGCCGGTAAGGGCGTGCCCTGCCTGGTGGCTGTGGAGCAGAACGCCACCGGCGACGCCATGAAGATCGCCCTGGCCTATATCGCCGGCATCGGCGGCGCCCGCGCCGGCATCATGGAGACCACCTTCCACGACGAGACCGAGACCGACCTGTTCGGCGAGCAGGCTGTTCTGTGCGGCGGCGTGGTCGATCTGATGAAGTGCGGCTTCGAGACCCTGGTGGAGGCCGGCTATGCCCCCGAAAACGCCTATTTCGAGTGTATCCACGAGATGAAACTCATCATCGACCTGATCAACAAGGGCGGCGTGGCTGCCATGAACTACTCCATCTCCGACACCGCGGAGTTCGGCGAGTATGTCTCCGGCCCCCGTGTTCTGCCCTATGAGGAGACCAAGAAGAACATGAAGGCGGTTCTGAACGACATCCAGGACGGCACCTTCGCCGGCCGCTGGATCGCTGAGAACAAGAGCTTTGGCCGCACCTTCTTCAACTCCAAGCGGGCTCAGCTGGCTCAGCACCAGATGGAGATCGTGGGCGCCGAGCTGCGCAAGAATATGCTCTGGGGCGACGACACCGATCTGGACACCGCCTCCAACTGATCTGTATGACTGAACACAGGGGCCCCGGCTATGCTGCGGGCCCCTGTTTGTCCGTGAAAAAATCCGGCTGATGCCGGATTTTTTCATCGCCGGAGGAATCGAAAAAGCACCGGGGGCGGCTTTTGCCGCCCCCGGTGCGTCTCAGTACGGAGTATCCGGGCCGGATCATTCCGGGGCCTGTTCGGACTTGCTGTGCCGGGGCTTCCGCTGGGCGGTCATGGCCTCGTGCTCCAGGCGCAGCTCAGTCCAAAGCTGCTGGGAGTTCCAGCTTTTGTTGGTGGGGGTGAGCATCGCCTTCAGGGCGATCCTGGGCAGCCCGGTGCGGTTCATCGTGGTCAGGATCTGATCCAGACGGCCCTGGGCCAGGCCGCAGAACACCAGCATGGGCTCCAGGAAGGACTCCTCCACTGGGCGGGTCTCCTCACTGTGGGACAACAGCTCTTCCAGCGTCAGGCCATACTGCTCCGGCGCGACCTGCCGGATCCGCACCCGAAGCATAAGAAAGATCTGGCGGAGCTTGGCCCACTCTGGGCCGGAGCAGTTGTACATAAGAACGGTCTCACCTGTCATTGGGATCCCTCCTGTTGAAGCTTGGACAGGGGCGGAGCGGCTTGCTCCGCCCCTGTGCTTGAGATACGGTCACACGCAGACTGGGGCAATGGCGTCAGACCCCGGCCAGGGCCTGCTCCAGGTCCGCAATGATGTCCTTCACATCCTCAATGCCCGCCCATCCGGCCTGACCGGCCGGATAGGGGCCCGTTGAGATTGGACTGCGGAGCCGGAACTCAATTCCGTCTCCGCGCAAGATTTTGCGCGGCAAAATGCTTGCACGCGCCAAAGGCGCGTCCCCGCGCTGCGGGGCCCCCTCTGTGGGCATGAGAGAGTCGGCGTCAGACCCTGGCCAGAGCCTGCTCCAGGTCCGCAATGATGTCCTTCACATCCTCAATGCCCGCCCATCCGGCCTGACCGGCCGGATAGGGGCCCGTTGAGATTGGACTGCGGAGCCGGAACTCAATTCCGTCTCCGCGCAAGATTTTGCGCGGCAAAATGCTTGCACGCGCCAAAGGCGCGTCCCCGCGCTGCGGGGCCCCCTCTGTGGGCATGGGAAAGCTGGTATTAGACTGCGGCCAGCGCCTGCTCCAGGTCCGCGATGATGTCCTTCACATCTTCAATGCCCACAGAGAAGCGCACCAGATCGGGGGCGACCCCGGCGGCGGCCAGCTCTGCGTCGTTCATCTGGCGGTGGGTGGAGGAGGCGGGGTGCAGCACACAGGTCTTGGCGTCCGCCACGTGGGTGGCGATGGAGGCCAGCTTCAGCCCGGCCATGAATTTCTCTGCCGCGGTCCGGCCGCCCTTCACGCCGAAGATGACCACGCCGCAGGTCCCGTTGGGCAGGTACTTCTGCGCCCGCTGGTGGTACTTGTCCCCGGGCAGCCCGGCGTACTGGACCCAGGCGATCTTGTCGTGGCCCTGGAGATACTCGGCCACCGCCTGGGCGTTCTCACAGTGCTTCTTCATCCGCAGGGGAAGGGTCTCCAGCCCGATGTTCAGCAGGAAGCAGTTGTTGGGGGAGGGAATGGAGCCCAGGTCCCGCATGAGCTGGACGGTGGCCTTGGTGATGTAGGCCCCCTCCAGACCGAAGCGCTGGGTGTAGGTGACTCCGTGATAGCTCTCATCCGGGGTGGTCAGGCCGGGGAACTTGTCGGCGTGGGCGTTCCAGTCGAACTTGCCGCTGTCCACGATGGCGCCGCCTACGGTGAGGGCGTGGCCGTCCATATACTTGGTGGTGGAGTGGGTGACGATGTCACAGCCCCACTGGAAGGGGCGGCAGTTCACCGGGGTGGCGAAGGTGTTGTCCATGATGAGGGGCACGCCGTGGGCGTGGGCCGCCTTGGCGAACTTCTCGATGTCCAGCACGGTGAGGGCGGGATTGGCGATGGTCTCGCCAAAGACCGCCTTGGTGTTGGGCCGGAAGGCGGCGTTCAGCTCCTCCTCGGAGCACTCGGGATCCACGAAGGTGAACTCGATGCCCATGCGCTTCATGGTGACGGAAAACAGGTTGAAGGTCCCGCCGTAGATGGAGGTGGAGGAGATGATGTGGTCACCGCAGCCCGCGATATTGAAGATGGCATAGAAGTTGGCCGCCTGTCCGGAGGACAGCAGCATGGCGGCGGAGCCCCCCTCCAGGGCGCAGATCTTGGCCGCCACCGTGTCGTTGGTGGGGTTTTGCAGTCTGGTATAGAAGTAGCCGCTGGCCTCCAGGTCGAACAGCTTGCCCATCTCCTCGCTGGTCTCATAGCGGAAGGTGGTGGACTGGACGATGGGGAAATTGCGGGGCTCGCCGTTGCCGGGCCGGTAGCCGGCGTGGAGGCAGTCGGTGGAGATCTGATAATCGCTCATGGAGATTCCCTCTTTCTGAATCAAGATAAGATACCGATACTAAGAGTAATAAGATTTTGGGGGCTTGTCAAGAAAAAAGTAAGCGGCTCAATTTCCGGAGGCGGTCAGGACCTCCTGATCCAGAAGGGCCTCCTCTGCCTGCATGGTCTGGTGGCTGCGGGAGTGGTAGGTGTGTCCGGCGGACTGGATCTGGACGGCGTCCACCCCGTCCACCTGGCTCAGGGTGAGGACCAGGCAGTAGTCCGCCAGAGTGAGGGACACATCGGCCAGTCCGCCGTACTGCTCCGACAGGCTGAGGGTGAGCAGGCCGTCCTCCAGGGACCAGCCCTGGAGGGAGAGGCCCTCGGGGAAGGGGGAGGTCAGGCCGCCCTGGGTGGGGCCGGAGAACAGGGCGTCCACCAGCTCCTCCACGCCGGGCCCCTCCGGCCCTTGGTAGGGCTGGGAGAGGATGGCCGGGCCGTGGGGCGTCCCCTTGGCTGGATCGGCACAGAAGTAAAGCTGGACGCCGGAGCTGTTTCCGGCGCCTCCGCAGCTGGAAAGGGAGAGTGTCAGGGCCAGCACGGCCAGCAAAGCAGCGGGTCTCACAGAGGCTCACCTCCTACCTCGGGGGTCTCACAGGGGAATCCGGCGGTGAATACGCTGCCCTCCGGCTGGCGGCGCTGGGCGGTGATCCAGCCCCCGTGGCGGCGCACAGTGTCCCGGACGATGGACAGCCCCAGACCGGTGCCTCCCGCCGCCCGGGAGCGGGCTTTGTCCACCCGGTAGAAGCGGTTGAACACCTTGGGTAGCTCCTCCTCCGGGATGCCGATGCCGGTGTCGGCCACCTCCAGCAGCACCTGGTCCCCGTCCCGGCAGACGGAGACGAATACCTTCCCGCCGGGCAGGTTGTACTTGATGGCGTTTTCCATCAGATTGAAGCAGATCTGGTACAGGTCGTCCTCCGTACACCGCAGGGTACAGCCGGAGCGCAGGCTGGTCTCCACCGTGACCTGGGCGGCGTCCGCCACCGGGGCCAGCATGGACAGGGCGCGCCGGGCCACGGCGGCAAGATCCACGACCTGGGTGGCCCCCACCGGAAGGCTGTCCAGCCGGGTGAGGGAGAGCAGATGCTCGGTGATGCGGGTGAGACGGTCGGCCTCCTCCCCAATGTCCGAGACGAAGTCCCGCAGGGTTTCCTGGTCCATCTCCTCGCTCTGGAGGATGGAGTCGGCCAGCAGGCGGATGGAGGCCAGAGGGGTCTTGAGTTCATGGGAGGCGTCGGAGACAAAACGGCGGCGGACCTCCTCTGTGGTCTGAAGGCGGTCGGTGAGTTGATTGAACTCCTCAGCCAGGTGGGCCAGTTCGTCCTTTCCCGCCGGCTGGAGGCGGTGGCCATACTCCCCCTCGCCCACCACCCGGATGGCGCCCAGCAGGGCCCCGATCCGGGCGGTGAGCACCTTGGAAAAGAGGGCGCTCACCGACAGGGCAATTACCGCCAGCACCAGGGAGATGGTGCGCAGGTTCTGCTGGAGATTCATCAGAAGAGTGCCCTGAGTCTCGTCCCGGTCACGCACATAGATAGCGCCAATGGTCATATCACGGTACACAATGGGCGCGGCGGCAGTGGAGAGGAGGGTGCCCTCTTTATAGGCGGAGTAAAAGACATCATTGCCCTGGAGGGCCAGTACCACCTCCTGAAAGAGGGCGTACTGGTATTGGGGGGAGGATGGCTGCTCCGCCGGATCCCTGTCCTCCTCCTTATCCTGCTGGGTCAGACTGTCGTACAACAGCAGACCGGAGGGATCGGTGACTAGAATGCGCTCCAGCCCCATGCTGTCCAGCCGGTTCATTACCCGGGCGACCTGGTCGGCGGAGAGGGACTCCAGTTCCATGAGGGCGGAGGACATGACGGCCGCCTGACTGCGCAGGGAGTCCTTCTTGGAGGAGACCAGCAGGTCCTGGGCGGCCAGGAGCGGGTAGGTGTTCAGCAGCACCAGCACCAGGGCCAAAATGGCCAGATAGCTCATGGCATATTTGACCTGGAGGCGGGCGAAAAATGGGATCTTCTGTTGTTCCTTCTCTGTGCTCAAGGGACTTCCCCTTTCTGGCGGGCTGCGTTCATTTGGATGGGGCGGCGGAGACAGGTCGGCTGCTGAGGTAGTAGCCCACCCCCCACTTGGTGCGGATATACTCGGGGTTGGCGGGGTCCAGCTCCAGCTTCTCCCGCAGGCGGCGGACATGGACGTCCACCGTGCGGTAGTCCCCAATGTACTCATAGCCCCACACCACATTGAGCAGGTTTTCCCGGCTGTACACCCGTCCGGGGTTGCGCATGAGCAGTTCCATCAGATCGAACTCCTTGGCGGTGAGGTCCACCGGGACCCCGTCCTTCCAGGCGGAGCGCCCGTTGGGGTCCAGGCGGATGTGGCCCACGGTGAGGGGGCTTTTGGACGCCTGCTTCTGCACCGCCGCGCCGGAGCGGCGCAGCAGGGCGCGGACCCGGGCTTTCAGCTCCAGGATATTGAAGGGCTTGGTGATGTAGTCATCCGCTCCGCACTCGAAGCCCATGATCTTGTCCGCGTCCTCCCCCTTGGCGGTGAGCATGATAACTGGGACGTTGGAGAACTCCCGGATGCGCATACAGGCCTGGAGCCCGTCGATCTTGGGCATCATCAGGTCCAGAATAATCAGATCGAAATTCCCCTCCCGGGCCAGCTCCACGGCTTCCTCCCCATCATAGCCGGTCTCCACCTGATAGCCCTCATTTTTCAGGTTAAAGGTGATCCCCTTTACCAGGACGCGCTCGTCGTCCACGACCAATATTTTTGCCATAGCTTGAAACTCCTTTTGTTCTGAAAACGGTAAGCGGCTGGGTCAGCCCGGAGCGGACGCGGTGATGTACGGACGCAGGGTCTCCAGGGTGGCCTCTCCGATCCCGGACACCTCCGTCAGCTGGTCCACCGACTGAAAGGGGCCGTGCTCCGCCCGGTAGGCGGCGATGGCCTCCGCCTTGGCCGGGCCGATGCCCGGCAGACGCTCCAGGTCCTCTGGGGCGGCGGTATTCAGATCGATGACCTCGCCCTCCAGCAGACTGTCCGGGCGGCTCCTGTCCATGCTCCCGCTGGCGGCGGGCTGGAGGGAAGCGCTGCTGCCGGGATGGGCGGCGGTGATGGTATACGGCTCCGGACTGCTGTGTCCCGCCAGGAACCAGCCGCCTGTAAACAGGATGAAGCCGGCGGTGAGCAGCAGGGCCCACTTTTCATATCGGGGCAGATCCGCCATATTTTTCTCCCTCCTGACGCTTGCGGAGCGGTGGGGCGTTTGCTATAATAAAGTTTACATATTGCTGGAACGCCCGACCCGCCGGTTCCAATTTGTCTTCTATTATACCATATATACGGAGAATTGCCCAATGAAAAAAACACGTTTTCTGTCGCTGGTCCTGACGTTGTCGGTGCTGGCGGCCCTGTTCCTGCCGGTGTCCGCCTCGGCCCTGGAGGAGCCGGCGCTGAACTGCGCCCACGCCGTTCTGCTGGACGCAAATTACAACGAGGTCCTGTATGAGAAGAACGCCTATGAGAAGGCGTACCCCGCCAGCATCACCAAGGTGATGACCGCCCTGCTGGTGCTGGAGGCCATCCAGGAGGGAAAGCTTGCCCCGGAGACCCCCATCACGGCCTCGGCCGCCGCGGCCCAGATCCCGGAGGGGAGCTCTACCGCCAATATCAAGGCGGGTGAGGTCCTGACGGTGGAACAGCTGCTGTACTGCCTGCTGCTCCCCTCGGCCAACGAGGCGGCTCAGATCCTGGCGGAGGCGGTGGATGGGGACCAGGCGGCTTTCGTGGAGCACATGAACCAGCGAGCCAAGGAGCTGGGCTGCCAAGGAACCCACTTTGTCAATGTCCACGGCTTCCACGACCCCAACCACTATACTACCGCCTATGACATTGCCCTGATGATGCAGGCGGCCATGGAATATGAGCTGTTTCAGACCATCATCACCAGTCCCAACCATGTGATCCCCGCCACCAACCTGTCGGAGGAGCGGACCGTCCGCAACACAAACGCCCTCACCTCCAACTGGACCTATACCGGCTATCTCTACCGCCGGGGGACCGGGGGCAAGACGGGCTCCACCGATGAGGCGGGCAAGTGCCTGGTGGAGACGGCAAAGGACGGGGACACCTATCTGATCTCCGTCATTCTGGGCTCGGGACCGGTAACGGACGCCAACGGCGAGGAGCGCCAGGGCCAGTTCTATGAGACCATCCGCCTGCTGGACTGGGGCTTTGACAACTTCCGCCGGGTCACCCTGGCCCCGGAGGGCACCCTGGTGGCCAAGGTCAAGGTCAACTTGTCCACCCAGGCGGACGAGGTGAACGTCAAGCCCCAGGGCGAGGTCACCCGCACGCTTCCCAAGGACGTGGACTTGGACCGGGTAGAGATGGTCCCCCGGCTGTTCAGCGAGAGCGTGGACGCGCCTGTGGAGGCGGGACAGGTGCTGGGTACCATGGTGCTCAGCTATGAGGGGACGGAGTACGGAACTCTGGACCTGGTGGCGGATACCTCGGTGGAGCGGTCCCAGCTGCTGTACTATAAGTCTCAGGTGGAGCACTTTTTCCAGAACTCCGGGGTCAAGCTCATCTTGGCAGTGGCGATGATCGTCGGGGCGGTGGTCCTGCTGCGGCTGCTGGTGTTCCGCCGGTCCCGACGCTACCGCGCAGGCGCGGGCGCGGGCAGACGGGGCCATTACAGCGGACGCCGCCGCCGCTGAGGTCCTTCCGACGGGGGCACGGGGAACAGCTGCAAGATCAGCCTGCGGACACGGTGGAAGGATCGAGCCAGTGAACAGTGAGCGTGAACTGCTGTTTTGACAGTTCACGCTCACTTTTTTCTGGCGTATTTTCTTCCGGCAGACCAAAAGGCCGGCATGGCGGGCGGTGGGATGCTGGGTCAAAAAGAAGAAATATCCAGGCGCCCGGGCCCCCCTTTACGGCCTTTTTGCTGGTCTGCTGTGAAATTTTGTTCTTGCAAATTGGCGGGGTTTCTTGTATAATGTGAACTATATTGGCCGGTGTGATGGAATTGGTAGACGTAGTGGACTCAAAATCCACCGCTGGCGACAGCGTACCGGTTCGAGTCCGGTCACCGGCACCACGTCGGAGCAAGCTTTATATCGCTTGCTCCGACTTTTTTTGCAAAAGTCAGAGCGCGCTCATGCCGCTGCTCCTCCTTTCCAAATCGAACCCGCTGCGCTGGGTTGCGATTTGGTTTCGGGTGCAAACCCAAAAGTCTCGGCATCTATACTGTTTTGATGTTCCAACTCGTCGCAAGCGGCATATCGCTTGCGACGAGCTTTTTCATTTCATTGCAAAACTTATCGCGCGCTCATTCTGCTGCGCCTCGCTTCCAAACCGAACCCGCTGCCGCTGGGCTTCGGGTTGGTTTTGGGTACAAAGCTGAGGGCTGGCATCGATCCTGTGCAATGCGCTAAAAAACAGTCGTCTGAAGGGGCGGCTGTCTTTCTTTTTGGGTTCCACTCCCGTTGGCCGCTCCACCCTTCGGTATTTCAAATGCTCAGGGCGGCGGAGCCTCCTTCCGTTTTATGTCTCCATTTTTGTTTGCGTCCAATGAAGAAGTGACAGGAACAATAAGATACCCCCAGCAAGAGAGTACTTCAAGGATCCGTTCTTTCCCCAGGGCCGCGCTGCGCGCAGAGGATGCTGATCTTCCATACTCCGAATGCCGGAAAAAATGGGCTGATCCTGTTTATACACATTGCCAGAGGTGGATGAAATGGTGTAAAATAGAACTACAACAGGCGGGAAGAAAAGTCCGCCTCAGGAAGGAGGGAGGTCTATGCCGGCCTCATCCAGGGAGAGACCGCACCGGGATCAGCGTACCAGGATGCTGGAGGAGCCGGTACCGCGCCTGGTGCTGACTTTGGCGGTGCCGACGATCATCAGCATGATGGTCACCTCGATCTATAACATGGCGGACACCTATTTTGTCTCCCAGATCAACACCAGCGCCTCGGGCGCGGTGGGGATCGTGTTCTCCATCATGGCGATCATCCAGGCGGTGGGCTTTACCATTGGGATGGGCTCGGGGAGCGTTGCGTCCCGGCTGCTGGGACAGGGGCTGCCGGACCGGGCGGCGGTGATTGCCTCCAGCGCGGTGGTCTCTGCGCTGGTGTGCGGCGGCCTGCTGACTCTGGCGGGGCTGCTGTCCCTGGAGCGGTTCGTCTGGATCCTGGGGGCCACCGAGACCATATACCCCTATGCCCTTCAGTATGCCACCTACATTCTGTGGGGCGCGCCGGTGATGTGCCTGGCCTTTACGCTGAATAATCTGCTGCGCTGGCAGGGCAAGGCCAACCGCTCGGTGATCGGTCTGGGGATCGGCGGGGTGCTCAATATCTTTCTGGACCCCATTTTCATCTTCGGACTGGATCTGGGCATCTCCGGAGCGGCCATCGCCACCCTGTTGAGCCAGTGCGTCAGCGTCTCTATCCTCGCCTCCTTCTTCCTGCGGGGGCAGAGCGAGATCCGGGTCTCGATCCGGTGTGTCTCCACCGCGCCAAAGACCTATCTCACGATTTTCAAAAGCGGAATGCCCTCCTTCTTCCGTCAGGGGATGGCCAGCGTGTCCGCCATGGCGCTGAATTTCAATGCCGGCGTCTATGGGGACGCGGCGGTGGCCGCCATGGCGATCGTGACCAAGGTGTTCAATTTCCTTCTGTCCGCGGTCATCGGCTTCGGTCAGGGGATGCAGCCGGTGGTGGGCTATAACTACGGCGCGCGGGAGCTGGGACGGGTCCGGCAGGCGGTGTCCTTCTCTCTGAAATTCTGCACCGCCCTTCTGACGGTGGCCGCTGTGGCGGGGGCGGTCTTTGCGCCCCAGATCGTGCAGTTCTTCCGAAACGATCCCGCAGTGGTGGCGGTGGGGACGCGGGCCTTCCGCTTCCAGTGCGTTTCCCTGCCCCTGGCGGCGGTGCTGGTCTTTGCCAATATGCTGTTCCAGTCTCTGGGCAAATCCTGGCGGGCGTCGCTGCTGGCCCTGTGCCGGCAGGGGATGTTTTTCATCCCGCTGGTGTATCTGCTGCCCATGCGCTTTGGGCTGCTGGGGCTGGAGATGACCCAAATGTGCTCCGACCTGATCGCTTTTCTGGTGTCGGCGGCCTTTCTGCTCCACTATTTCCGGCGGGAGTTCGACAAAATTTAAAAACAGAGGGACGCGCCCGGTGGCGCGTTGCATCTGTCAAGTAAAAGTAGACACAAAAAAGCGCAGCTAACAGAAGCCCAGTTCGGTCCTGTACTGAACTGGGCTTCTATAGCCCAAAGCAGCAGCCAGACGG
>ERZ827194.226-NODE-226-length-55839-cov-10.1849_pt1 | contig 55839 bp, 56 predicted proteins | sample MGYA00519777_ERZ827194 | MGnify/ENA primary metagenome ERZ827194 (study PRJEB31778, sample SAMEA3449277) | human gut metagenome | biome: human gut; feature: human-associated habitat; material: faeces | place: United Kingdom | collected 2010/2012 ...
AATCAGTCCACAATGGCTTGAACATAGTGAAAGCCAGCGTCTTTCAGGCGCTGGCCGCACTATGCCCTTTTAGGGCTTGTTCAAGCCACGCGTTTCACGCGTGGTCTTGACTGTAAGGAGACGGTCCAGCAGCTCCCGCACCTCCAGAAGCGAGGCGCAGCGCCGGAACAGCAGGCGCTCCAGCTCCGGGGTGGGCGGGATCAGGTCTGGGACCATGACCACCGGCATCCCAGCGGCGTGGGCGGAGAGGATCCCGTTGCGGGAGTCTTCGATGGCCAGCGTGCGGGACGGAGTCGTTCCCAGGGCGCGGCAGGCCAGCTGATAGATCTCCGGGTCCGGCTTGCTGTGCGCCACCTGGTCGCCGGTGACCACGGCGGAGAAGCAGGGGCGCAGACCGGTCATCTCCATGCGCCGCTGGGTGCGCTCCCGATTGGTGGAGGTGGCCAGGGCGGCAGGGACGCGGCGGGCCGTCAGAAACTCCAGGATCTCCCGGACGCCCGGCTTGAGCGGGACGCCCTCCCGCTCCATCCGCTCCTGGGAGCGGGCGGAGCAGGTGAGCAGAAAGGTCTCCCGGGGAAAATCCGGCCCAAACAGGTCCAGCATCTTTTGGAGGATGTCGGCCCGGTTCTGCCCCACGAACTCCAAATAGGCCCGCCCCACCTGGGGCCAGCCCAGCTCCGTGCTGACGGCGTTCCAGATTTCCTGGGACAGGCGTTCCGTATCGAACAGCACCCCGTCCACGTCAAAGACCACGCCCTCCAGGTCGAAGCGGCTCATACCTTGCCGATGTCGGTGCGGAAGTGCATATCCTGGAAGGAGATGGGCTTGCAGGCGGCGTAAGCCTTTTCAATGGCCGCCTCCAGGCTGTCCCCCACGGCGGTGACGCCCAGCACCCGGCCTCCCGCGGTGAGGATCCGGCCGTCTCCGTCCCGCTTGGTGCCCGCGTGGAACACAGTGGCCAGCTTTCCGGCCTCCTCCAGGCCGGAGATGGGATAACCGCTCTGATACTGAACGGGGTAGCCGCCGGAGGCCAGGACGATGCAGCAGGCCGCACCCTCTTTCCAACGGATGTCCACCTGATCCAGAGTGCCGTTGACACAAGCCTGGAAAATGTCCATCAGGTCGGTGTCCAGCATGGACAGGATGGGCTGGGTCTCCGGGTCGCCGAAGCGGGCGTTGTACTCCACCACCTTGGGGCCGTCCTGGGTGAGCATCAGGCCGAAGTAGAGCACGCCCTGGAAGGGGCGTCCCTCCGCCTGCATAGCCTTTACAGTGGGCAGGAAGATCTTCTCCATACACTCCGCGGCGATGGCGGGGGTGTAGTTGGGGGAGGGGCAGAAGGCGCCCATGCCGCCGGTGTTGGGGCCCTGGTTGCCGTCATAGGCCCGCTTGTGGTCCTGAGAGGACAGCATGGGAACCAGGTGCTTCCCATCACAGAAGGCCAGCACCGTGACCTCGGGGCCCACCATGCACTCCTCGATGACCACGGTGGAGCCGCTCTTGCCAAACTTGTGGTCCTGCATCATGGAGCGCACGGCCTCCTCGGCCTCCTCCACGGTGGCGGCCACTACCACGCCCTTGCCCAGAGCCAGGCCGTCCGCCTTGACCACAATGGGGGCCCCCTGACGGCGGATGTAGGCCAGGGCCTGCTCCATGTCGGTGAAGGTCTCATACTGGGCGGTGGGGATGTGGTACTTTTTCATCAGTTCCTTGGAGAACGCCTTGCTGGCCTCCAGAATGGCGGCGTTGGCCCGGGGGCCGAAGGCGGGGATGCCAGCCGCCTCCAGGGCGTCCACCATGCCCAGGGCCAGGGGATCGTCGGGAGCCACCATGACAAAGTCCATGGCGTGCTCCCTGGCCCAGGCCACCATGCCTTCCACATCGGTGGCCTTGATGGGCACACATTGGGCCACCTGGGCGATGCCCCCGTTGCCGGGGGCGCAGTACAGCTCAGTCACCTTGGGGCTCTGGGCCAGCTTCCAGCAGATGGCGTGCTCACGCCCGCCGCCGCCGACGACTAATACCTTCATAAAAACACGACCTTTCAGCGAGTTAGGAATTAGGAGTTAGGAATTAGGAATTGTTCCGTCATGGACGGACTTGGTGATGGAGGAGAGCAGTTTTCTCAATTCTTCGCAGTCTGAATGGAGGGAGTCATATTCAGTGCGGGAAATGTAGCCACAGGAATAGAGCAGTTCCAGCCAATAGAGAGTCTCCGCACATTCCTTCAAGGCAATGTACAGTTTATTTAAGAAGTCCCTTCGGCTGCTTCCGTACTGAGCCTCCGCGATGTTAGCCCCGATGCTGGTGCCGCTGCGCAAAATTTGTTTGGAGAGAACGTATTCTTTCTTCTCCTCTGATAAGTAGCGATAAGCAAAGACAATGCGCTTGGCAAAAGCAAGGCTTTTGGGCATCAGGATACGTTCGCCGCTCATAAGCTCCTAACTCCTCATTCCTAATTCCTAATTGGATCAGTGGTGGAACAGCCGGATCCCGGTAAACGCCATGACCATGCCGTACTTGTTGGCGGTGGCGATGACCTGGTCGTCACGGATGGAGCCGCCGGGCTGGGCGATGTACTGCACGCCGGACTTCCGGGCGCGCTCCACGTTGTCACCGAAGGGGAAGAAGGCGTCGGAGCCTACGGTGACGCCGGACATCTGGGCGATCCAGGCGGCCTTCTCCTCAGAGGTGAGCACCTCGGGCTTCACCTGGAAGGTGTTCTGCCACACGCCGTCGGCCAGTACGTCGTCATGCTCGTCGGAGATATAGATGTCGATGGCGTTGTCCCGGTCGGGGCGGCGGATGTTGTCCACGAACTGAAGGCCCAGGACCTTGGGATGCTGGCGCAGCCACCAGATGTCCGCCTTGTTGCCCGCCAGGCGGGTGCAGTGGATGCGGCTCTGCTGGCCGGCGCCCACGCCGATGGTCATGCCGTTCTTGACGTAGCAGACGGAATTGGACTGGGTGTATTTCAGGGTGATGAGGGAGAGGAGCATATCGTTCTTGGCCTGCTGGGAGAGCTCCTTGTTCTCAGTGACCACGTTCTGGAGCATCTCCTCATTGATGTCCAGGTCGTTGTAGCCCTGCTCAAAGGTGATGCCGAAGATGTTCCGGCGCTCGATGGGGGCGGGGGTGTAGCTGGGGTCGATCTCCACCACGTTGTAGCCCCCCTTGCGCTTGCCCTTCAGGATCTCCAGAGCCTCGTCCGTATAGCCGGGGGCGATGATGCCGTCAGACACCTCGGCGGCCAGGAAGCGGGCGGTGTCCCCGTCACACACGTCGGACAGGGCGGCCCAGTCGCCGAAGGAGCACAGCCGGTCCGCGCCCCTGGCCCGGATATAGGCGCAGGCGATGGGGGACAGCTCCCCCTCGGGAGCGAAGTAGATGTGCCGCTCCACGTCGCTCAGGGGCAGGCCCAGGGCGGCCCCGGCGGGGGAGACGTGCTTGAAGGAGGCGGCGGCGGGCAGGCCGGTGGCCTTTTTCAGGGCCTTCACCAGTTGCCAGGAGTTCAGGGCGTCCATGAAGTTGATGTACCCCGGCTTGCCGTTGAGCACCTTCAGGGGCAGCTCGCCCTCCTCCATAAAGATGCGGGCGGGTTTCTGGTTGGGGTTGCAGCCGTATTTCAGTTCCAGTTCGGTCATGGAAGGTCATCCTTTCTGTATTTGAGATAATGGCTGGAAGGCTCAGGGCTCCTCCGGCGCTTCAAAGGGCTCCGCATGGAATTTCCCGTCCTCTCCCCGGGCATAGGCGGTGCCGAAGGGGGCGTTGAGCAGGGGGATGACGTCCGGGTCATAGTTGCAGATGGTGTTCAGGTCGTAGACTCCCGTGTGGCTGATGTCATTGAGATAGTCCTCATCCTCCTCGCCGGAGAAGAAGCGCCAGCCGCTGTCGGGGTACTGTCCGTCAGGCCGCTCCCGGTAGCACCAGCCCACCTGTTTACCCAAAACGGTGATGTGGTCGGTGGCCAGGCAGCCGTTGGGGCCTTCCCAGCCGGGAAGGAGCTCCCGCAGCTCCGGGGCGGAGAGCAGGAAGGGCTTTTCCTGGGGGATCCGGTACCACATCCGGCCCGCCCAGGCCTGCTTGCTGTCCAGCAGCTGGCGCACCAGCCGCAGGTTCAGATCCAGATAGGCGGCAGCGTCCCGCTCGCCGTGTTCGCCCCCCATGCGGAAGGCCCAGTAGGCGGCCCCGCACACCAGGCCCACGGCGTACTCCTCCCAGCTGTGGAAGGCGGCGGCCTGCTCCACCCAGTACTGGGACATCTCCCGGTACTCCTCCATGGAGATCAGGTCACAGGCACAGGCCGCCCGCAGGTGGCCCAGCGTCTCACTGATGTCCCAGGCCAGGAAGCCGCGCCGCCCCACAAGGGGCTGGAACTGCCGGGCAAAGCCGGACAGCCGCTGAAAGACGGGGCGGGCGTTAGGTGACAGGTCCTTCAGCGAGAAGCTGGGGCGGTCCTCCCAGAAGGCTTCAAAGTCCAGATATTCGTGGTTGGTCAGCAGGGCCTCCTTGCAGAAGGCCACCATGCTGTCTTTGGCGGTGATGCCGTAGACCTGCTTCAAATGGTCCCGGGTGGCCTGGCGGTCCTCCCCGCTCAGGCAGAAGGGGATGGAGGTGAAGTAGGCATCCCCGGCGTCCTCCAGCGTGGCCAGGCCGGGGGTCTTCCGCAGGGCGGGGACCCCGGCCAGCAGAAGGGGGAAGGTCTCGGCGGTACACAGGGTGGGGGGCTGGAAGGGGACGGAGGCCCGTTCCGTTTGAAATTGGATGATCGGGTCGATCAATGCCATAACAATACTCCTTTTGACAGCGGGCGGCGGCTTATTGATGCTTGTTGAGGATCACGGTGTCCCGCTCGCCGGAGGCCAGGTCCACATACTGGACGAACAGGGAGACCTTGTTGTCCTCGTTCAGGCTGGCCCACAGCTCGTTGGCCAGGGTCTTGGCGTCGGGGGCGGTGACGGCCACCTTCCGGGGCTCGCCCTCAAAGGAGGGGAGGGGGTCCAGATTCTCCTGGTAGGTGTGGATGAAGCGGCCCTCGCCGGCCTTGGGGTGGTCATAGCCGAAGAAATAGCGGCAGCAGCAGGAGGGGTCGCCGTCGTTGCTCTTCAGGATGGACAGGGCATAGCTGCCGTCCTTGTGGAGCAGGCCGGAGATGCGGGGGGTGTAGTTGTCGGGATCGGGCTCAAACTCCCGGGTGCGCAGGGACTGGGCAAAGACCTTGCCCTCCAGCAGCCCGTCCCGGATGGTGTCGGTCTGGTCGCCGTTGGTGACCACGGTGTCGTCCCCCACGATGCGGACAGGGTGGTAGATGATGAGAGAGGGGTCCACCATCTTGCTCTCGTCATAGGCCCGGGTGCGGATACCGTCCCCGGTGGTCTCAAAGACCCGGTTGCGGCTGTTTTCGCTGCGGCCCATGATGAAGTAGGCAATGACGGCTTTCTTGCCGTCGGCGGAGCGGCCCAGGACGATGCCCCGGCCGGGGTAGGGGTGGTTCTGTAAAAGTTCATTGAGATCCAGTGTTTTCATGGAAATCCTCCTTGTGACGATCAGAATTGGAATTTTTATAGGACTCTTTGAATAGCAGCCGCCTGACAGCGGAGAAATAAGAAATGAGCAGACCGGCCCCTCCCAGAGGGCAGAGCAGGACACTGACAGGTGCAAGGACCTCACAGCAGTCATTCAGTTTTGGGCTTCATGGGAGTCCTCCTCCGCGGGTTTATCAAAAGAGGGGGATGGAGGAAGGGTTTGATACCAGGACAGCCAGACCTTTGCCAAATGAAGGATCAGGGGGACCGCCCCCATCAGCATCAGGAGCGGGGCGATGATCGCGCGCCAGTTGCTGTAATGCAGCATATTGACAAGTTGCATCAGGATGCCGCCCAGGAACAGAAACCCGGCGGCCAGAATGGTCGGTACGGACATAAGACGCTCCTTTCCACAGCTGTTTCAGGAAAAAAGGGCGCACCGATTTTTTGAAACGGTGCGCCCAGACGGTCGGCAATTCAGAGGCGATGCTTCCCGTGGTCGATTCCACTTCCGTCAGTTACACCGCGTGCTTGGTTGTAAAAAAGATCCCGCAGAACAAACTATCATTCTGCATTCTGCATTCTGCATTCTGCATTCAAAATCCGCACCGTCCGCCCCTCCACCTTCAGGCGGCCCTGACAGAACAGAGAGACCGCTTGGGGCAGAAGCTTCCACTCGCACTGCTCCATGATCCGCCGCTGAAGGACCTCCGGGGTGTCGTCCGGGAGGACCTCCACCGCCTTTTGGGAGACGATGGGGCCGCCGTCGCACTCCTCGCTGACGAAGTGGACGGTGGCGCCGGACAGCTTGACCCCGTATTCCAGGGCCTTTTCATGGACATGAAGGCCATAGCAGCCCGGCCCCGCGAAGGAGGGGATCAGGGCGGGGTGGACGTTGAGGATGGCGTTGGGGAAGGCGCGGACCATCTCGCCGGTGAGGATGACCATGAAGCCGGCCAGGACCACCAGATCAATGTCCAGCGCCCGCAGCTTTTCCACCAGGGCGGCGGTCATGGCCTGGCTGGAGGGAAACTCCTTCCGGGCCACCACATAGCCGGGGATCCCCGCCTTCGCGGCCCGCTCCAGGGCGTAGGCGCCGGGATTGGAGGAGATGACGGCGGCGATCTCACCGTTGACCAGCTCTCCCCGGGCCTGGGCGTCGATGAGAGCCTGAAGATTGGTGCCGCCGCCGGAGACCAGCACGGCGATACGTTTGGACATAGCGAACCTCCAAGTGAGTTGGGAATTAGGAGTTGGGAATTAGGAGTTAGGAATTAGGAATTAGGAATTAGGAATTAGGAATTAGGAATTAGGAGTGAGCCTGGGCGCACGATGTGAGAGCGGTCCGGCGGATCCGGGCGCTACAATTCCTAACTCCTCATTCCTAATTTGATTAAACCAGCTCCACGCCGGCCTCGCCGGCGACCACCTCGCCGATCTGATAGGCGGTCTCGCCGGCCTCCTTCAGGACGGACAGGGCCAGCCCGGCCTGCGCGGCGGGGAGGGCCAGGATCATGCCGATGCCCATGTTGAAGGTGTTGTACATATCCCGCTCCGGGATGCCGCCAGTCTTCTGGATCAGGTCGAAGATGGGCAGGCGGGGGAAGGTGCTCAGGTCGATCCGGGCGGTGAGCCCATCGGTCATCATGCGGGGGACATTTTCATAGAAGCCGCCGCCGGTGATGTGACTGACGGCGTGGACGTCCACACCGGCCTTCAGCAGGGCCTTCACCGCCTTGACGTAGATGCGGGTGGGGGCCAGCAGGGCCTCGCCCAGGCTCTTGCCGTTCAGGTCCTCCCGGGGAGTCTTGAGGTCGGTGTGCTCCACGTCCAGCACCTTGCGCACCAGGGAGAAGCCGTTGGAGTGGACGCCGGAGGAGGCCAGTCCCACCAGCACGTCGCCGGCGGCCAGCTTCTTGCCGTCAATGATCTTCTCCTCGTCCACGATGCCCACAGAGAAGCCGGCCAGGTCGTACTCATCCACGGGATAGAAGCCGGGCATTTCGGCGGTCTCGCCGCCCACCAGGGCGCACTCGGCCTGGCGGCAGCCCTCGGTGATGCCGGAGACGATGTCGGCGATGCGGGCGGGGTGGTTCTTGCCGCAGGCGATGTAGTCCAGGAAGAACATGGGGGCGGCGCCGCCGCACACGATGTCGTTGACGCACATGGCCACGCAGTCGATGCCCACGGTGTCGTGCTTGTCCATCAGGAAGGCCAGCTTCAGCTTGGTGCCCACGCCATCGGTGCCGGAGACCAGCACCGGCTTTTTCATGTCGGTCAGATCGGGGGCGAACATGCCGCCGAAGCCGCCCAGGGTGCCCATGACGCCGGGAATATAGGTGGACTCCACCATGGGCTTGATGCGCTCGACCGCCTCATATCCGGCGGTGACGTCTACGCCGGCAGCAGCATAGGACTCAGAGTGAGAGTTTTTCATACCAAAACCTCCGTTTTTAAATTAGGAATTAGGAGTTAGGAATTAGGAGTTGTGGAGCGCGCCCCAGGCGCGCGACCGGAATTTAGTCCGGCGGAGCCGGACGCCATAAGTGCTCATTCCTAATTCCTAATTGCAAAGAATAACGGCCGCGCCGTTATTCTTTGCCGCTCCAGCAGTAGGTACACACCTTATCCCGGTCCAGGCCGATGGCCTCCAGCAGACCGTCCAGGGACTGGTAGCCCAGGGAGTTGAAGCCGAATTTTTCACAGATGGTCTTCAGCATACACTGTCCGCGCTGGGTATTGGCGTCGGCGTACTCCTCCAGATGCTGCTGTCCCTCGTCCCCCTCCAGCTCCTGGACCGTGCGGCGGGCCAGCAGGTCCATGTCGGAATTGCCCCGGGAGAAGTTCAGATACTTGCAACTGTACATGATGGGGGGACAGGCGGAGCGCATATGGACCTCTTCTGCCCCGGACTCATAGAGAAATTCCACAGTCTCCCGCAGCTGAGTGCCCCGGACGATGGAGTCGTCCACAAAGAGAAGCTTTTTGCCCTCAATGAGCTCGGGCACGGGGATCTGCTTCATCTTAGCCACCTGCTTGCGCACCTCCTGGTTGGTGGGCATGAAGGAGCGGGGCCAGGTGGGGGTGTATTTGACGAAGGGGCGGGCAAAGGGCTTGCCGCTGCGGTTGGCAAAGCCGATGGCGTGGGGGACGCCGGAGTCGGGGACCCCGGCCACATAGTCCACCTTGGGCAGCAGGCCCCGGGCCACCTCGTCCCGGGCCATGATCTCGCCGTTGCGGTAGCGCATGACCTCCACGTTCATTCCCTCATAGTTAGAGTTGGGATAGCCGTAGTAGGTCCACAGGAAGGCGCAGATCTTCATCTCCTTGCCAGCAGGGGAGAGGGTCTCGATACCGTTGGCGGTGATGCGGACGATCTCCCGGGGGCCCAACTCATAGGCGTCGGTGTAGCCCAGCTTATGATAGGCGAAGGATTCGAAGGAAACACAGTGAGCCCCCTCTTTTTTCCCAATCAGAACTGGAAGCCGGCCAACCTGGTCGCGGGCGGCAATGATTTCTCCTTGGCTGGTCAGGATCAGAAGAGTGAGAGAGCCGCGGATCTCCTCCTGGGCATGGAGGATGCCGGAGACCAGATCATCCTTTTGGTTGATGAGAGCGGCGGCCAACTCGGTGGCGTTGACCTTGCCGGAGCTCATGGCCATGAACTGGTGGCCGTGGTCGGAGAAGTACCGCTGGATCAGCTCCTCCGAATTGTTGATGATGCCAACCGTGGTGATGGCGTACAGCCCCAGGTGAGAGCGGACCAGCAGGGGCTGGGGATCGGTGTCGCTGATGCAGCCGATGCCGCTGCATCCGTGAAAGTCGGTGAGATCCTTTTCAAATTTCGTGCGGAACGGGGTGTTCTCGATGGAGTGGATCTGCCTTTGGAACCCGTCCTGCGCATCGTGGATGAGCATACCGCCCCGGCGGGTGCCGAGGTGGGAGTGGTAGTCCACTCCGAAGAAAATATCCAGTGTCACATCCTCGTGGGACACTGCGCCAAAAAAGCCGCCCATGACGTCCTCCTCAATGATACAAATGGTAACGGAAAGGATGGGGTGGAAAAGGGGCGGAAACGGAACGGCTCCGCCCCTTTCCGAACCATCTCATTGATACAAGTGTGCCATCCGGAGCACCTCCGGGGTTTGGGGACAGTGGGGTCACTTCTGGGCGAAAAACAGCTTGGACAGGGTCATGGGATCCACATACTGACCGTCCTTGTACACCCGCATATTGCCGGAGGCCACCTCGTCGATGAGCATGACTTTGCCATCGGCATCATAGCCGAACTCGAATTTGATGTCATACAGGACCATGCCCTTCTCCTTCAGGTCGTCGGCCACGATCTGGGTGATCTTCTGGGTCATGTCCTTGATGTCGTCGTACTGCGTATCGGTCATCACGCCCAGGGCCACCAGGGCGTCCTTGGTCACCAGGGGATCCCCCTTCTCGTCGTTTTTGAAGGTGGTCTCCACATAGGCGGGCAGGTCGGCGCCCTCGGCGATGTACTCGCCGTACCGGCGGATGAAGCTGCCCACCGCCTTGTGGCGGCAGATGACCTCCAGGCCGTGGCCGAACACCTTGGCAGGCAGGACCTCCATGGTGGTGTTGGCCAGGTCGGCGGAGACAAAGTGGGTCTTGATGCCGGCGGCGTTGATCTTCTCAAAGAAGTAGATGGACATCCGCAGGTTCACATCGCCCACGCCGTCGATGGTCAGACCCACAGAGTTCTCGCCGGGATCGAACACGCCGTCCTTGCCGGTGCAGTCATCCTTGAACTTCAGCAGGTAGTTGCCGTTGTCCAGAGCAAATACGTCTTTGGTCTTACCGGTGTAAACAAGCTTCTTTTCCATGGTGGGATTCCTCCGTTTTGTCATAAATAATTTTGAAAACTGACCGTGTGGGGTCAAGATACAGCTGAGTCAGAAGTGGATCACCGGCCCAGCTCGGTCTGGAGCTTCTGCTCCTTTTCGGCGATCTGGGCGGCCATTTTCTCCCGGGCGGCGTCCAGCTTGGCGGCCAGGGCATCGTCAGAAACGGCCAGGATCTGGGCGGCCAGAACGGCGGCGTTCTTGGCGCCGTTGAGGGCCACGGTGGCCACGGGGATGCCGCTGGGCATCTGCACGGTGGCGAGCAGGGCGTCCAGCCCGTCCATGGCGCCCCCCTTCATGGGGATGCCGATGACCGGCAGGGTGGAGTTCCCGGCAAAGGCGCCGGCCAGATGGGCCGCCATACCGGCGGCGCAGATCAGCACGCCGAAGCCGTTCTTCCGGGCGTCCCGGGCGAACTCCGCGGCGGCGGCAGGGGTGCGGTGGGCGCTGAGGATGTGGGCCTCATAGGGGATGCCGAACTCCGTCAGCTGGGCGCAGGCCGCCTTGACAACAGGCCAGTCGCTGTCTGAGCCCATGATGACCGCTACTTTTTTGCTCATAGATCGATCTCTCCTTCCAGCTCAAAAAAGTTCAGGCCGCCTGCGGGTGACAGGGGCCTGAAAATTTAGGATGCGGTTGTAGGAATGGGCAGATTGGGGCCCTGGTGAAAACGGCGCTGAGCAGAACGGCGAAACAGACACGCGTATCCCATGGGAAGAACCTCCTTGCCCTGATTAGGCTTTCATTTTATCGAAAACAGCCGGGATTTGCAAGGGGGGGACTTAAATTCGTAGGCTTGTACAATGAGACGCCGGAGAAAACAGTGGAAACTTGTGGGGCCGGGACAGAATGGGCGTTACAGCAGGCCGGCGGTGCTCAGGATCCGGGAGACCTGCCCGGCCCGGAGGGACCAGGCCGCCGCCGCTCCATGGGCCAGGCGGCGCTGGGAGACCCAGGCGGGGGGCTCCTCCAGGGCGTGCTCGCACAGGGTGAGGAACTCCTGATGGGAGTGGGCCCCGTATACCACGTCGGGGAAGTGCTCCACCTGATCGGGCCAGAGCATGGAGACGATGGGCCGCCCGGTGGAGAGGTACTCATAGATCCGGGTGGGGATCACGTCGCAGTCCGGCTGCTCCTCCCGGAGGAAGTTCAGCAGCACCCGGCACCGGGACAGGTGCTCCGGCACCTCCATCAGGGGGCAGGGAGGGAGAAAATGCACATTGGGAAGCTGGGCCAGCCGGTGCAGGAGCGGGTTGTGCTCCCGGCGGCCCAGAAGGAGAAAGGTCCAGCGAGGCCGCGCCTGGGCGGCGTAGAGCAGGGGAGACAGGTCCAGATCCCCGTGGATGGTCCCGGCCCAGCCCAGCACAGGGGCCTCCGGCCGGGGGCGGCTGGGGGCGGCGATCCGGGAGAACAGGGGATAGGTCACTCCGTTGGGCAGCAGGGCGATGTTGCCGCTGCACGGGGAGAGCCGCTCCGCCAGCTCCGGCGAGGCGGCGAACACCACATCGGCGGCGGAGGCCAGGGAGCCCTCCCAGGCCGGGGGAAGGCCGTCCCACTCCCGGTCACAGTCGTAGATCAGTCCGTTATAGCTCAGGCGGTCCAGCAGGTGGACCTGCTCCGGGCAGGTGGTCCAGAGCAGGGGGGCGCGGAAGCGGTGCGCCTCCATGCGCCCGGCGATGAAGCGGGCCAGCCGGAGCTGCCCCAGCCGGAACAGCGGTCCGTATCGCTCATCCGGGGGGAGCAGAAGGGGCGGCAGGGTGTATACTGTGATGTTGGGCTTGACGGCCCGCCCCTTGGCGCGGAACCGCATATCCCGCCAGCTGCCGGCGGGAGAAAAAAAGAGGACCTGGGTGTGCTTCAGCCGGGCGATGAGCTGCTGGGTGCGTCCGGGGGAGTGGCTCCAGGCCTCGTTGGAAAGACAGACGATCTGCTTCAAAATGGGCCTCCTGTGAAAACGCCGTGTACTCTTGCACGGGGCGGGGAAAGCGGGTATAATAAGCCGGTATGAGACAGCGGGGCGGCCGGAACGCCGGAGCGCCCCTGTCTGGTTCACTGGTTCCATTATACCGGCCACAGAGAGGCCGGTCAAGGGAGGAAGGGCAGGAAAACAATGCCGGAAATGATACAGATGCTGGATGAGAACGCGCTGCTCTGGATCCAGGACGCCGTGCGCGTCCCGATTCTGGATCCCTTTGTGGAGATCTTTACATCGCTGGGCAACGCGGGGGTGCTGTGGATCGTGCTCTCCCTGGGAATGCTGTGCTGGCGGCCGACCCGGCGGGCGGGCGGGACCGCCCTGCTGGCTATGGCCCTGGGGATGCTGTGTACCAATGTGATTCTGAAGCAGCTCGTGCTCCGTCCCCGCCCCTATGTGACGATGGAGGCCCTGATCCCGCTGCTGACCTCCGCCGACCCCAACTCCTTCCCGTCAGGGCACACCTGCGCCGCCTTTGCCGCGGGGATGGCCTGGGCCGGAGCGCTGCCCTGGCGCTGGGCCCGGGCGGCCGCGGTGGTCCAGGCGGTGTGTATGGGGCTCTCCCGGCTTTATGTGGGGGTCCACTATCCCAGCGACGTCCTGGCCGGGGCCCTGATCGGCGGTCTGTGCGCGCTCTGCGCCCTGTGGCTGGCCGCCCGGAGCCGGGACCGGAGGCGAGTCTGACCCCGCAGTTCTCCAGGCAGAAGAGCCGCCCCGCCGCCGTTTTCAAAACGGCGGCGGGGCGGTTTTTTTCAGCGCTCAGGCCTCCGGAGCGTTCAGAACGGCGGCCTGTTCCTCCAGCCAGGCGGTCAGCTGGACCAGGCCCTCCTCGCAAAGGGGAAAGGAGGCATCCGCCAGGACCTGACTCAGGGCGCGGCTGAAGGGGCCCTTCCAGAGCTCCACGTCCAATGCGGCGTGGGCCGCGCCCTCCCCGTCCTCGTGGGAAGCGGGATGGATGAAAAAGCGGGCCTCCCCTTTACTGCCGTACCAGGTGTTTCCGTTTTCCCAGAACAGCATGGTGGGGATCTCAATGGGACTCAACATAGGGATCACTCCTGTTTTTGATGGTTCCGCCGCGGGGGCGGCTCAGTGCCGGACGTCAGGCCGGGGCTGGTAGGGGATGGGGTCCGGGTGGGCCCGGCAGAAGCGGATAACGGCCCCGCGCACCAGATTGTAGGGCGCATCATCCACGCAGGCGGTCTCGCCATGGTAGTCCTCCTCCAGCTCATGGTCTGTGAGCTCTCCCCGGTGATACCGGTGGGCCACCTCGCCGCAGGAGCGCAGGCGGACCAGGACGCCGTGGAGCCGCTCCCCCTCCTCCGGGGAGAGCACGCCGGAATCCAGCAGGGTGTGGTCCAGAAAGGCGCAGAAAAAGGCGTGGTCCCGGCACCAGTTTCGGTTCCCGTTGGCCTGTGCCTCGTGGCGGAGCCGCTCGATCTGCCGCAGCAGCTCCCCCTGGAGGACGGAGGACTGACCCCGCTTCGGGACCCAGCGGGTCCAGATCTCGCGGCAGAGCTGTTCTTCTTCCATTTTGTCGCGCTCCCTTCCTCCGGCGGTCACATCTCCGGCCCGGCCCAGTGGAGGGCGCGGCCCACCGCCTTGTGCCAGCCCGCCAGCAGGCGGGCGCGGCCGTCCGCCTCCATATCCGGCTCATAGAGGCGGTCCAGCCGCCACTGGGCGCGGATCTCCTCCAGATTGCGCCACATTCCAACCGCCAGACCGGCCAGGTAGGCCGCGCCCAGGGCGGTGGTCTCCCGGATTACGGGACGGCGGACCGGCTTGTCCAGAATATCCGCCTGGAACTGCATCAGAAAGCGGTCCCGGCTGGCCCCGCCGTCCACCTTCAGCTGGGTGAGCGGGATCCCGGTGTCCTTCTCCATAGCATGGACCAGATCCCAGCTCTGATAGGCGATGGACTCCTGGGCGGCCCGGATGATGTGGTCCCGGCTGGTGCCACGGGTCAGTCCGACCAGCGCGCCCCGGGCATACATATCCCAGTAGGGGGCCCCCAGGCCGGTGAAGGCGGGGACCAGATAGACGCCGCCGGTGTCCGGCACCTTGGAGGCGTAATACTCCGCGTCCCGGGCCTCTCCAATGAAGCGCAGCTCATCCCGGATCCACTGGATCACCGCGCCTCCCACAAAGACGGAGCCCTCCAGGGCGTACTGCACCTTTCCGCCCAGGCTGATGGCGATGGTGGACAGCAGGCCGTTTTTGCTGCGGTAGAGCCGCTCGCCGGTGTTCATCAGCAGGAAGCAGCCGGTGCCGTATGTATTTTTGGCCTCGCCGGGGGAGAAGCAGGCCTGGCCGAACAGGGCTGCCTGCTGGTCGCCGGCGATGCCGGCGATGGGGACCTGGGCCCCCTGGAGCTCCACGGAGCCGTAGATCCCGCTGGAGTCCCGCACCTGGGGCAGCATGGACATGGGGATGCCCAGACGGCCGCAGATATGGGGGTCCCAGCACAGCGCCTGGATGTCAAAAAGCATGGTGCGGCTGGCGTTGGTGTAGTCGGTGATGTGGGCCTTTCCGCCGGTGAGCTTCCACACCAGCCAGGAGTCCACGGTGCCGAACAGGAGATCTCCGGCCTCCGCCCGGGCCCGAGCCCCCTCCACATGGTCCAGGATCCAGCTGAGCTTGGTGGCGGAGAAGTAGGCGTCGATGAGCAGGCCGGTGTGCTCCTGGACGTAATCGGTAAAGGCCTGGTCCTCCTTGAGCTGCTCGCACAGCGGCGCGGTGCGGCGGCACTGCCACACGATGGCATTGTAGATGGGACGCCCGGTGACTTTGTCCCAGACAATGGTGGTCTCACGCTGGTTGGTGATGCCGATGGCGGCCAGCTCGTGGGGGGAGATGCCTGTCTGGGCCAGCACCTCAGTAAGGACGGAGTACTGAGTGGACCAGATCTCCATGGGGTCCTGCTCCACCCAGCCGGGCTGGGGATAGATCTGGGTCAGCTCCCGCTGGGCGGTGCCCAGGATATTCTGGTCCTGGTCAAACAGGATGCAGCGGCTGCTGGTGGTGCCCTGGTCCAGGGCGGCGATGTATCGCTTCACAGGGGTCGCTCCTCTCTGGCGGCGGGGCCGCCGGGTTATGGACGGAAAACGGGGTGGAACGCCGGGCTCAGCGGTTGGCCGCCCGGTAGATGGCCAGAATGTCCGCCTCGTCCAGCACACGGAAGGCACCGATGGTCCTCGCCCCGTAGAAGGTGCAGCGGCGGGCCAGTTCCTTCAGTTCCTCCTCGCTCTGAAGCCCGCAGCCCAGCTCAGTCAGGCAGGTGGGCATCCCCAGGGATCGGAAGTAGTCCACAGTGCGGGCGATGGCCTGCCGGGCCAGTTCCTCCTGGCTGCCCCCGGCGGGGTCCAGGCCCCAGACGCTCACCCCATACTGGGCAAAGCGGGCGGGGTCGGTCTCCATGCAGTACTCCGCCCAGCTGCCCCACATGGCGGAGAGGGTGGCCCCATGGGCGAAGTCGAAGCGGGCGCTGAGCTCATGGCCCAGCTGGTGGACGGCAAAATCCTTGGGTGCGCCCAGCCCGGTGAGTCCGTTGTGGGAGAGGCTGCCTGCCCACATCAGCTCACTCATGGCCTGGAGGTCCTGGGGATCTGCCAGGGCCCGGGTGCCGCAGTGGATCACTGTGCGCAGCAGCCCCTGGGCGATCTCGTCGGTGAGCAGGTTGCCGGTGACACAGGTAAAGTAGCGGTCCAGGGTGTGCATCATAATGTCCACCACGCCGCAGGCGATCTGGTAGGGGGGAAGAGAGCAGGTCAACTCCGGATCCATCACTGCAAAGCGGGGGCGGATCCGATCCGAGGTCAGGCCCCGCTTCTCCAGGGTGTCGTCCCGGGTAAGCACGGCGGAGGAGCTGGTCTCGCTCCCGGCGGCGGAGATGGTGAGCACTGCCCCCACCGGCAGGGGGCGCTCCACCGGGCGCTTGCCCAGCCAGAAGTCCCACAGGTCGGCCTCCGGCTCCGCCGCGCCCAAGGCGATGGCCTTGGCGGCGTCGATGACGCTGCCGCCTCCGACGGCAAGAACCAGGTCTGCTCCGAACTCCAGCGCCGCCTGGATGCCCTCCCGAACCTGGAACAGGCGGGGATTGGGGTGGATCCCCGCAAAGACGCGGCAGATGAGCCCGGCCTGGGTCAGGGACTGCTCCACCCGGTCCAGCAGCCCGCTGCGCCGGGCGCTCTGCCCGCCGCAGACCAGCAGGACCCGGCTGGCCCCCAGCCCGGCGGCCAGCTCTCCAGTCCGGGCTTCTGTCCCTGGTCCAAAGACGATCTGGGTGGGAATGGAAAATTCAAATGCGTGCATCGACAACGCCCTCCTGCAACAAAAAATTCGGATAAGAGAACTGTACCACAATCCCGGGCTGCGGGCAAGGGGGGTGGGACATTTCTGATTCAGGCGCATAGGCTGGGATGTGGCGGACGCCACACAGAACGATCCCAGAATAAGGAGCGTATCGTATGATGAATCGTTATCTGCCCGCAGACCGGGATTGGAGGCAGCGGGAGGGCGTGACCGCCTATCTTACTACCTCCTGCTGCTCCCAGCCCTGCGTGCCATCCTGCTGCCCGCAGCCCTGTCCCCCGCCCTGTCCTCCGGGTCCGATTATTCCCGGGCCGATCGGCCCAACTGGTCCCCAGGGATACCCTGGCCCTGATGGTGCCACAGGTCCCACCGGCCCTCAGGGAATTCCAGGCCCCGGCGGCGCACAGGGTCCCACCGGCCCCGCCGGTCCTGCCGGAGCCACTGGCGCAACCGGCGCACAGGGTCCCACCGGCCCGATAGGACAGGATGGCCCTGCGGGGCCCCAAGGTCCGATTGGCCCTACTGGCCCTGCCGGGCCTGCTACCTCGGTGCCAGTCATTGCTCCGGTGGCAGATGCTACCGGAACGGAGGATGCAGTCACCCAGTTCAACCAACTGCTGGCGAATATGCGGGAAGCCCGTCTGCTGGCCACCTAATGGACACAGCGTAGAGAAATAAAAGATCAGGGGCGGCGTTCTTGCTGGGACGCCGCCTCTGAGTGTGAAAGAAAGCTGAAGAGATGTGAATCAGGAGGTGGGAAGAGTGGGCAATTGCAAGGTGTGTGTTTACACGATCTGTAAAAATGAGGAGAAATTTGTGGACCGCTGGATGGATTCTATGGGAGAGGCTGACCTGGTGGTGGTGCTGGATACCGGATCGAAGGATGGTACGGTAGAACGGCTGAGGGCCCGGGGAGCGCAGGTCACTGTGGAGCGGATCCTGCCCTGGCGGTTCGACGCGGCCCGCAACCGGTCCCTGGAACTGGTGCCGGAGGATGTGGACCTGTGTGTCTGTACCGACCTGGATGAGGTGTTCCACCCGGGATGGCGGGAGGCGCTGGAACGGGCCTGGCGGCCTGGGTGCGGCCGGGTCTCCTATCGCTATACCTGGAGCTTCCAGCAGGACGGCTCGGAGGGGGTTGTATTCTGGAGCGATAAGATCCACACCCGCCGGGGCTACCGGTGGGTCCACCCGGTACACGAGGTGCTCCAGTGGGAGGGGGAGGGCGCTCCGGGGCCCACTGTGGAGGCGGAGGGGGTCCAGCTGGACCACCACCCGGATCCGGAAAAATCCCGGGGACAGTACCTGCCTCTTCTGGAGCTGTCTGTGGAGGAGGACCCGGAGGATGACCGGAATATGCACTATCTGGGCCGGGAGTACCTGTTCCGTGGTCAATGGGCGGACTGCGTCCGCACCTTGAAGCGCCACCTGGCCATGCCAAAGGCGGTGTGGCGGGACGAGCGGGCGGCCTCCATGCGTTTTTTGGCCCGGGCCTGCCTTGCGCTGGACCGTCAAAGCGAGGCTTTGGAATGGTATCTCCGGGCCGCGGCGGAGGCCCCCTATCTCCGGGAGCCATGGGTGGAACTGGCCCGTCTGCTGTACCAGCGGGAGGAGTGGGACGGTGTGCTGTATGCCGCCGGTCAGGCATTGGCGCTCCGGGAGCGCCCACGTACCTACATCTGTGAGCCGGAGGCATGGGGCAGCCTGCCCCATGATCTGCGCTGTCAGGCATTTTACCATACAGGGCGGACTGCTCTGGCCCTGGAGGAGGCCCGCCGGGCACTGGCCCTGTCGCCGGAGGACCGGAGATTGCGGGAAAATGTGGGGCTGCTGGAGAGACAGCTGTGGGAAAACAGGGTATAAAATATCCAGGCGCAAATGCGCCTGGATATTTTACGTTTATGGATGCAGGGGGAATACTCAGCCCTTGACGATGGCGGCGGTATCCATGGCGATCATCAGCTCTTCGTTGGTGGGGATGGCCCAAACAGATCGGGATCTGTTTGGGTGCCCTTTGGACCACAATGCTCGGGCGGAATGGATCCGCCCTGCGCAAAATCAGCGCTGCGCGCCGATTTTCTGGTCATCCCCGGGGAGAGAAGCGGACTGCTCAGCCCTTGACGATAGCGGCGGTATCCATGGCGATCATCAGCTCTTCGTTGGTGGGGATGACCAGGACCCGGACCTTGGCATCGGCGGCGGAGACGTCGATCTCCTGGCCGCGGACCTTGTTCTTCTCCTCGTCCAGCTTCACGCCCATGAAGGCCAGCTTCTTGGTGATGTTCACGCGGTTCTCCGCGCCGTTCTCACCCACGCCGGCGGTGAAGATGATGGCGTCCACTCCGCCCATGGCGGCGGCGTAGGAGCCGATGAGCTTGGTGACGCCGTACTCGAAGGAATCCAGCGCCAGCTGAGCCCGCTGGTTGCCCTTGGGGGCGGCATTTTCCAGGTCACGGAAGTCGGAGGACACGCCGGAGATGCCCAGCACGCCGGACTTTTTGTTCAGGATGCTCAGCATCTCCTTGATGTCATATCCATGCTTGTTCATCAGATACTCCAGGATACCGGCGTCGATGTCGCCGCAGCGGGTGCCCATGGGCAGACCGGCCAGGGGGGTGAAGCCCATGGAGGTATCAACGCTCTTGCCGCCGTCGATGGCAGTGACAGAGGACCCATTGCCCAGGTGGCAGGAGATGAGCTTCAGTTCCTCCGCGGGCTTGCCCAGCATGGCGGCGGCCCGCTGGGAGACGTACTTGTGGCTGGTGCCGTGGAAGCCGTAGCGGCGGACCTTGTCCTGCTCATAGAACTCATAGGGCAGGGCGTAGGTGTAGGCCACGGGAGGCATGGTCTGATGGAAGGCGGTGTCGAACACGGCGACCATGGGGGTGCCGGGCATCAGGGCCTGGCAGGCGCGGATGCCGATGATGTTGGCGGGGTTGTGCAGGGGGGCCAGGGGGTTGCACTCCTCGATGGCGGCCATGACCTCGTCGGTGATGAGGACGGACTGGGCGAACTTCTCGCCGCCGTGGACCACACGGTGACCCACCGCGTCGATCTCCTTCATGGAGCCGATCACGCCGTTCTTGGGGTCCACCAGGGCGTTCAGAACGGTCTGGATGGCCTCGGAGTGGGTGGGCATGGACACGTCGGCGTCCTTGACGGCCTCCTTGCCGACGGGCTTATAGGTGAACTTGCCGTCCAGGCCGATGCGCTCACACAGACCCTTGGCCAGGACCTCCTGAGTGTCGGGGTTGAGCAGCTGGTACTTCAGAGAGGAGCTGCCGGCGTTGATGACAAGAATGTTCATGGGAATCGATCTCCTTTTCAATGTTCCCGCTTCCCCAGTGAAACGATCACGGTACACGCTCCGGGACAGGAGCGGGGCAGAGGCGGGACGTTCAATTTGGCAAGGCCAGACTTGCCTTTGGGGCCGGGCTTGTAGTACACTGGTAGACAGCCTGAACCCATAGCTAATCACATTGTACCGCTTTTTAGAAATCAGGACAACTACTTTTCTGAAAAAAAGGAAGATAATTCACCAGGAGGTCAATCTATGCAAGTCGTTGGCATCGTTGCGGAGTATGATCCCTTCCACACGGGGCACGCCTATCAGATCGCCCGCACCAGGGCGGAGCTGGGGGAGGACGCCCCTGTGGTGGCGGTGATGAGCGGCTGCTGGGTCCAGGGGGGGCGCTGCGCGGCGGCGGACAAGTGGACCCGGAGCAGGCTGGCCCTGACCGGCGGGGTGGACCTGGTGCTGGAGCTGCCCACGGTGTGGGCGGTGTCCTCGGCGGAGACCTTTGCACAGGGGGCGGTGGGCGTCCTGGCCGCCTCCGGGGTGGTGGACGTCCTCTCCTTCGGCAGTGAGTGCGGAGCGGCGGACCGGCTCCGGCAGGTGGCCGAGTGCCTGAACAGTCCGGTCTATGAAGCGGGCGTGCGCCGCTTTGTGGACGAGGGGATGCCCTTTGCCGCCGCCCGGCAGGAGGTGGTCCGGGGGATCCTGGGGCCGGAGTGCTCAGCGCTTCTGTCCACGCCAAACAACAATCTGGGCGTGGAGTATCTCCGGGCCCTGGACAGGCTGGGCAGCCCCATCCGCCCCGTGACGGTCCGCCGGGAGGGAGCTCCCCACGACAGTCTGCTGGCGGGAGCCGCGCGCCCGGAATTTCTCTCCGCCACCCAGCTCCGCGCCTTTCTGGAGGCGGAGGACTGGCAGGCGGCGGAGCCCTACCTCCCCGGCAGCGGTCTGGAGCTCCTGCGGGGGGGCTGGCGCGGGATGCCCGGCCTTTGGCGGGCGGAGCGGGGACTGCTGGCCCGGCTGAGGACCATGACCGCCGGGGACTGGGCCGTCCTCCCGGACAGCGGAGCGGCGGAGGGCCTTCCCCCCCGCCTGGAGCGGGCCGGAAAGCGGTGCCGGTCCCTGGAGGAGTTTTTTCAGCTGGCCAAGCCCCGGCACTGGACCCAGGCCCGGATGAGGCGGCTGCTGGTGTGGGCCTTCCTGGGGCTGACCCGGGCGGACCGGCCGGACGCGCCCCCCTATCTGCGGGTGCTGGGCTTCAACGCCCGGGGACAGGAGCTGCTGAAGGCCATGAAGGGGCGGGCGGCCCTGCCCGTCCTGACCAAGCCCGCCCATGCCGGGAGGCTGGAGGAGCCGGGGCGGCGGCTGTTTGCCCTGGAGGCCCGGTGTACCGATCTGTATGACCTGTGCCTGCCGGAGGTCCCCGTCCCGGGACGGGAGTGGACCACCGGGCCGGTACGGCTGTGAGGAGGGAGACAGGTGGAGAGACGAATGGGAGGGCGTACCCTTGCCTGGGGCGCCGCCCTGGTCCTGCCCGCCCTGCTGGTCCTGCTGTTTGAGACGCGGAAATGGGACCGGGCCCTGATGGACCGCTGGGTGTCCGGGGTGATGGCTCCGGTGGAGCAGCAGCTGGGGCGTTTTTGGGGGCGGATCCCCTGGTGCTCGGCGGCGGAGCTGCTGACCGTCCTGTGTTTGACCGGCTGCGTCCTCTGGCTGATCTGGACGGTGGCCGGGGCGCTCCGGAGGCGGGACGGCCGGGCCTTCGCCCGCCGGAGCCTGGCCCTGGTCTCGCTTCTGCTGTGGCTGTGGTGCGGCTTCTGCTGGCTGTGGAACGCGGCCTACTACGCCTCCAGCTTTCAGGAGAAGAGCGGCCTGCGGGTGCAGCCCTATCCGGTGGAGACCCTGATCCAGGTGACCGCCCTGTTTGCCCAGCGGGCGGCGGAATGTTCCACACAGGTGGAGCGGGATGAGAACGGCCGGTTTGCCGTGAGCCGGGATGAGATCCTGGCCCGTGGGCCGGAGGTCTATGAAAATGTGGCGCGGGAGTATCCCTTCCTGGCCCTGGAGGGCCAAACGGCGGCCAAGCCCATCTTCTTCTCCCGGCTGCAAAGCAGGCTGGGCTTTACGGGGGTGTACTTTCCCTTCACCGGGGAGGCCAATGTGAATGTGGACGCCCCGGCCTGCCTCCTTCCGGCCACAGTGGCCCACGAGATGGCCCACCAGCGGATGGTGGCCTCGGAGCAGGAGGCCAACTTTGTGGGGATCCTGGCGGCGGTGACCAGCGGGGACCCGGTGTATCAGTACTCCGGCTATCTGATGGGCCTGATCCAGCTGTGCAACGCCCTGGCCCCGGTGGACCGGGGGGCGTGGCAGGACATTGTTCAGCGGTATTTTACCCAGGAGCTGGCGGACGACTGGAATGACAACAACGCCTATTGGGCGGCCCTGGCCTCTCCGGTGGAGACGGCGGCGGAGCAGGTGTACGACTCCTTCTTGAAGGGGAACGGGCAGAAGCTGGGGATGCGCTCCTATGGCGCCTGTGTGGACCTGCTGGCGGCCTATTTCGGCGGGGAGCGGGTCTGAGCGCGGAGAGCCCCGGGAGATCTCAGAGGAGAGGTCTCCCGGGGCTCTTTTTGGCTCACATCAGGGGGGCGAAGACGCGCAGGATATTGCGGTAGAGCTGAAGCAGGGGATTGAGGTGCCGCCACTGGCGCAGGGAGATGCGCTGGCACACGGCCAGGGTGTCCTCAAAGTCCTTTCGGATGTCCTGGATGCAGGGGGCCTCGCACAGCCAGACGCCGTCCTCGAAATGGAGGAACAGGCTGCGGTAGTCCAGGTTCACAGTGCCCACCGTGGCGAAGCGGTCATCCACCACAAAGTTTTTGGCGTGGATGAAGCCGGGGGTGTACTCATAGATGCGCACGCCGGCCTCCAGAAGCGGGGGATAATGGGCGCGGGTCACCTCGAACACATAGCGCTTGTCCGGGATATGGGGGGTGATGATGCGCACATCTACTCCGGCCTTGGCCGCGTTGCACAGGGCGGTGTTGGTGGCCACGTCGATGACCAGATAGGGGGTGGTGATATAGATGTATTTCCGGGCCTTGGAGATCATGTTCAGATAGACCGCCTGCCCCACCGTCTCCCGGTCCAGGGGCGTGTCCGTATAGGGCTGGACATAGCCGGTCCAGGGGCGCACGGGGGAGGGCTCCGGCCGGAAATGGCGGAACTCCTCCTCCCAGCCGCAGCAGTGGTCCCACATGGTGAGGAACATGACCGTCATGGACCACACCGCGTCCCCCTCCAGCAGAATGGCGCTGTCCTTCCAGTGGCCGAAGCGCTCCCGCCGGTTGATGTACTCGTCCGCCAGATTGATCCCGCCGGTGAAGCCCACCTTCCCGTCGATGATCATCAGCTTCCGGTGGTCCCGGTTGTTCAGACGCAGGGACATGACCGGGACAAAGCGGTTGAACACCCGGCACTGGATGCCCCGGGCGGCCAGCTGCTCGTTGTAGTCCCGGGGGAGGCTGAAGATACAGCCCATGTCATCATAGATCAGCCGGACCTCCACGCCATGGGCGGCCTTCTCCTCCAAAATGTCCAGAATACTGTCCCAAAAGACGCCGGGCTGAAGGATGAAGTATTCCAGGAAGATGTAGCGCTCCGCCTTTTTCAGCTCCTCCAGCATCCGGGGGAAAACCAGGTCGCCCAGAGCGAAGTATTCCGTCTCAGTGTTGGTATAGGCGGGGCAGTGGGCAAAGCGCTCCAGATAGCGGGCCTGTCCGGCGGCGTCCTCCCCCAGGGGGAGCAGATCGTCCGCCTTAAAGTCCTCCCGCAGGTTTTCTTCCGACTGCTCGGACACGCGGCGCATCCGGCGGCTGATCCGCTTGGGGATGTGTCCGCCGCCCACCAGCAGGTAAAAGACGCCGCCGAACACCGGGAAGGGGAGGATGAGCAGCAGCCAGGCGATCTTATAGGCGGGCTCGATGCGGCTGCCCAGGATCAGCAGGGCGGCGATCACGCTGAGGACGATGCAGCACCAGTAGAAATTGTTGATATACTCGGAAAAAATGTTGAGCATGACCACCAGCGTGACCACCTGGGCCAGCAGGGAGAGGGCCACCAGGACGGAGCGGTGAAACAGGATATACAGGACCTTTTTCACAGAGTGCGCCTCCTTTTTTTAAGCGTCCGGACCGGGGGAGGATCAGACCAGACGGGTCAGGGTGCAGCAGGTCAGCCCCTCCTCCAGCAGAATGGTGCCGTAGCTGGAGCGGCTGGGGCCCGGGTTGAGCACCCACAGGCCGTCCTCCAGCTGCTGGCAGAGGGGCTGATGGGTGTGGCCGAAGAGAAGAATATCCGCTCCGGCCGACCGGGCCTGGGCAATGGCGGCCTCATAGCCGGACTTGACGCCCCACAGATGTCCGTGAGACAGGAGGATGCTCCGCCCCTGAAGGGTGATCTGCTTGACGGAGGGGACCGTGGTCCAGCCGTCGCAGTTGCCCGGGACCATGCAGATGGGGAGCTTTGGGTAGAAATAGGACAGCTCCTCCGCGTCGGAGATCAGATCCCCCAGGTGGATGACCTGGTCGGGCTGCTGTTCGTCAATGGCCTGGACCATGCCGGACTGGGAGCGGTGGGAGTCGGAAAATACGAGGATCTTCAAATTTGTCACCTTACCTGTCGCGCCGCATATACTGAAGCTGAGACCAGTTTGGGGGTGAGTAAGGATGCAGCGCAAGAATCGCGGGGAGGGAACGTCCCTCCCCATGGGAGAGCTGGTGAAGGATCCGGCGGCTCTGGCACGGCTGGCCCAGTCCGGGGAGGCCCGGCAGCTGGTGGCCATGCTGAAGCAGAGCGGCGGGGTGCAGGAGGCCGCCCAGGCGGCGGCGGACGGCGACCCGGGCCAGCTGATGCGGATGATGGACCGCCTGCTGAACACCCGGGAGGGGGCGGAGCTGGTGGAGCGCATCAGCCGGCAGGCAAAAGAGTCCGGACTGTCCTGATATGAGCCGGTCCGGGCCGGAGAGGGGGAGCGTATGTGGGGGAATTTGAGGAAAAACTGAATTCGATCCTGGGAGACAAGGAGGCCATGGGACAGATCATGGCCCTGGCCCAGTCCCTGGGAAAGCCCGCGCCCCCCGCTCCGGAGCCGGAGGAGGACCGGGAGCCGGGTTGGGAGCGGGCCGGCGCTCCCGCGCCGGAGCCTGGGGCGGGGGAGGATCCCCTGTCCATGCTGGGCAGCCTGGATCCCCGGATGGTCCAGATGGGGATGCGGCTGCTGAAGGAGTACCGGACGGGGGACGACCGGAACGCCGCGCTGCTGGCCGCCCTGCGCCCCTTTCTGCGGAAGGAGCGGTACGCCAGGCTGGACCGGGCCATGCAGATCGCCAGGCTGTCCCGGGTGCTCCGGGTGGCCTTCCAGTCTTTGAGCGGGAAGGAGGAGGGAGAGGGTGTATAACCGTTATATCCCCAACGGGGCGGTTTATACCCGCATCCCCGTGGAGGAGGAGAAAACAGCGCCACAGAACCGTCCGCCGGTGGGCAGTCCTCCCTCCGGCGGGCCGGAGCGGGCGCCTGGGGGGCTCCCATTCTCCATCGCCTCCCTTCTGGGGGGCGGGACCGGGAAAGGCGGCGGGTTGACAGGGCTGCTCCGCTCCCTCAAGCTGGACAGATTGGACAGCGGGGATATTTTGCTGCTGCTCATCGTGCTGCTCCTCCTGTGGGAGGGGGACGATCTGGAGCTGATCATCGCTTTGGGCCTGGCCCTCATTATGGGGCTGGGGGACGAGGAGGAGACAGAAATGGAATAGAGCCGCGGCAGCCTTGGCTGCCACGGCTCTTTCCTGCTATACCGTGTGGAGCACCTGGCCATCCGGAAGCGCGAAAGAGGCCGTGGCGGGACAGGGGATCTGGACTTGTCCATAGGCGGTCATGCGGTACACCAGTTTTCCGTTGACCTCACGCTCCGCGGAGATGAGCAGGCCGTTGTCCGTACTGATCCAATACCGCTCGACCGAGGCGCTGTCCTCCTCCTGAAAGGCGACATAGACACAGGGGTAGGGCCCGCGCAGCTCATAGCCGGTCTCGGTGATGGAGGCGGGATCCAGGTCCAGCACCGTCTCATAGGTGGGGATGTGCTGGGCCAGGTCATGGGAGCGCTCATCTGCGGGGAGCGCGTTCCAGGCGGACGAGCCCTCATACCAGTAGTAGGCGCGCTCCGGGCCGGCCAGGTCATGGCGCACCGCGCCGGAGGCCAGATCCTGCCGGGTATGGGACCAGGCCTGGTCCTGCCAGTACTGGATGGAGGAGGAGAAGGAGCCGCCTGACCAGAGGGTCTCCACGGTGAGCTCCCGGTAGTAGCTGTCCGGGCGGACCAGGGTGGCCACGATGCTCTGAACAGTCTCAGGGGTGACATCCACCTGCCAGTACTGGTCGGCGGCCTCAGGGGTGGAGGAGCCAGAGGCGGGGTCCTCTTCGGAGCTGGAGTCGCCGAGGGTGATGGAGGGGATGTGGACGAAAAAGAGACTGCGGCCGAAGCTGGCGAAAATGGCCACAACGATCAGACAGGTGATGGCGATGGCGATGGCCAGACGGTTTTTAGAATCCAAATCCACACCTCCTGTTCCGGACCGCGGCGGTCACGCCCCGCCGAAGGGGGCGGGGGGCTCCTCCCGCAGGCCGAATTTCCACTCAATGGCGTCGGCGATCCGGCGGCAGGCCAGCCCGTCGCCATAGGGGTTGACCGCGTGGGCCATGGCGGCATAGGCGCCGGGATCGGTGAGCAGCTCGCGGGCCATGGAGAAGATGTCCTCCTCCTCCACACCGGCCAGCTTCACAGTGCCGGCGGCCACGGCCTCGGGGCGCTCGGTCTCGCGCCGGAGGACCAGCACCGGCTTGCCCAGGGCGGGGGCCTCCTCCTGAAGGCCGCCGGAGTCGGTCATCACCAGATGACAGCGGGCCATCAGGTTGTGCATCTCGTCCACCGCCAGCGGGGCGATGAGGTGGATGCGGGGATGTCCGTCCAGATACTTGTGGGCGGCCTCCTGCACCACGGGGGACAGGTGGACCGGATAGACCAGCTCCACGTCGGGGAAGGCGTCGGCGATCCGCCGCAGGGCGGTCATAATATTGGTCATGGGCTGCCCGTAGTTCTCACGCCGGTGGCAGGTGACCAGGATGACCCGGCGGGCGGCGTAGTCCAGGCGGTTGAGGATCTCCTCCTGGAAGGTGAACTGGGGGCGCACTGTGGTCTGGAGGGCGTCGATGACGGTGTTTCCGGTGAGGAACACCCCCTGGGTGATGTTCTCCCGGGCCAGGTTCTCCCGGTTGGCCACGGTGGGGCAGAAGTGGAGGTCCGCGATGGCGCCCACCATCTTCCGGTTCATCTCCTCCGGGTAGGGGGACCACTTGTCATAGGTCCGCAGGCCGGCCTCCACATGGCCCACCGGAACTTTATGGTAGAAGGCGGCCAGGGCCCCGGCAAAGGTGGTGGAGGTGTCCCCGTGGACCAGGACCAGGTCGGGCTTGGCCTGCTCCAGCACGCCGTCCATGCCGGTGAGGCACTTGGAAGTGATGGTGGACAGGGTCTGGCGGGGCTCCATGATGTTCAGGTCATAGTCCGGCTTCAGCCGGAAGATGTTCAGCACCGAGTCCAGCATCTCCCGGTGCTGGGCGGTGACGCAGCACAGGGCGTTCAGGCCGGGGCGGCGGGACAGCTCCAGGGCCAGGGGGGCCATCTTGATGGCCTCCGGCCGGGTGCCGAAAATTGTCATAACAGTGACAGGTCTCATTTGTCAGATCGCTCCTCTTCACCGAAAAAGTAGTCGTTGCCCGCCACATCTCCGGGGGGCTGGCGTAGCTTCCGGGGGCGGGCCGGAGCGCCGTCCTGCGCAGGGGAATCGGGGGTCTTTCTGTGGTTCACGCGGTCCAGGTACAGCTTGGCGGACAGCCCCCCCGCCACGCACAGGGCCAGCAGGACCATCATGGCCTTCAGCACGCTGGTGGTGGTGAGCAAAACAGCGGACAGGCCCAGAATGGCGCTGATTACATACAGCACGGCCACCGCCTGCTTCTGGCTGAAGCCCATGTCGATGAGCCGGTGGTGGATATGGCCCCGGTCGGGCGCCATGGGGCTTTGGCCGTGGGACACCCGGCGGAAAATGGCGAAGCAGGTGTCAAAGATGGGCAGGCCCAGCATGAGGAAGGGGACCGCGAAGGAGATGATGGCATAGGACTTGAACAGCCCCTGGATGGACACCACCGCCAGGATGAAGCCCAGGAAGGTGGAGCCGGTATCCCCCATAAAGATCTTGGCTGGGTTCAGGTTATAGGGGAGAAAGCCGATACACCCGCCGGACAGGGCGGCCATAAGAAGGGCCACCTCCGGCTCGGCCACCGTGAGGGCGATGACCAGCATGGTCATGGAGCTGATGGTGGACACGCCGCAGGCCAGTCCGTCCAGTCCGTCGATCAGGTTGACCGCGTTGGTGATGCCCACGATCCAGATCACAGAGATGGGGATGGACAGCCAGCCCAGCACCCAGTAGGGGTCGCTACTGAAGATGTTGGGGTTGGAGAGAATGTCGATCCGGTTGCCCATGAGCACGGCGATGAGGGCGGCCAGGATCTGGATCAGGAATTTCGGCATGGCGGGCAGCGCGTAGATGTCGTCAAAGATGCCCAGAATGACGATGACCACGGCCCCCAGAAGCATCCCGCGGAGGGGAGTGGTTAGGGGGATAAAGATCAGGGCGCTGAGGATAAAGCCAAAAAAGATGGCCAGTCCCCCCATCCGGGGGATGGGGTGCTTGTGCATCCGCCGGTTATCCCGGGGCACATCCACCGCGCCAACCTTGAAGGCCAGGGAGCGGACCACCGGAGTGGTGATAAAGGCCACCACGGCGGCGGCGAACAGCGCGGCGGCCACCGCGCCGATCACAGAGAGTTCAACAGAAGACAACATGAAGCAGTTCCTCTTTTGCAGTTGATATGGTTGGGTCAGCGGGCCACGAAACCCACCTTTTTATAGACCTTCCGCAGGGTCTTGGCGGCGGTATAGGACGCCTTCTCCGCGCCGGACTTATAGACGCTTTCCAGATACGCCTTGTCGGCCAGGATGCGGGTGGCCTCCTCCCGGATGGGGCGCAGGGTCTCGATGACGGCTTCGCCCACGGCGGGCTTGAACTTCCCGTAGCCGCAGCCGGTGAACTCGGCCTCGATCTCCGAAAAGCTTCTGCCGGTGACGGCGGAGTAGATGTTCATCAGATTGGCCACGCCGGGCTTGTTGGCGGGATCGTAGCGCACACAGTTTTCGGTATCGCTGTCGGTGATGGCCCGCTTGAACTTGCGCTGGATGTCCTCCGGCTTCTCCATGAGGAACACACAGCCCTCGGGGATGGATTTGGACATTTTGGACTCCGGATTGGTCAGCCCCATGATGCGGGCGCCGGCCTTGGGGATATAGGGCTCCGGGATCTTGAACACGTCGCCGTAGATATTGTTGAAGCGCTGGGCCACGTCACGGGTCAGCTCGCAGTGCTGCTTCTGGTCCTCACCCACGGGGACAAAGTCGGGCTGGTAGAGGAGAATATCGGCGGCCATCAGGGCGGGATAGGTGAACAGGCCGCCGTTGATGTTCTCCTTGTGCTTGGCGGACTTGTCCTTGAACTGGGTCATGCGGCTGAGCTCACCAAACATGGTGTAGCAGTTCAGCACCCATCCCAGCTCCGCATGGGCGGGGACATGGGACTGGATGAACAGGGTGTTCTTCTCCGGGTCCAGGCCGCAGGCGATGTACTGGGCCAGCTGCTCCAGGGTGCGGCGGCGCAGGTCGGCGGGGGTCTGCCGGACGGTGATGGTGTGCATATCCGCCATAAAATAGTAGCAGTCGAATTCGTCGGCCCGGGCCCCCCAATTCTTGATGGCGCCCAGATAGTTGCCCAGATGCAGGTCGCCGCTGGGCTGGATGCCGGAGAGCATCACTTTCTTTTTCGTTTCTTCCATATCAAAACACAACCTTTTATCGAGATGTCAAATGCCGTCCCGGACTCCCGCGCGGCGTGAGGGCGGAACGAGGTCATAGGCATAAAAATACTACTACATCATAACACATCTTGGCTGCAATAGCAACGTGCCCGCGCGGATTTGGAAGAAAAACTGGGGCGGCCGGCCTCTCCGCCGGAGCGCTGGAGGAAAAATCCTAAATTTTTATTAAATTTTTTCCCTCCTCCCTTTACACGCTCTGCTTTTTGGAGTAAACTAGGCACAACTGTTCCATGCTTATTTTTTAGGAGGTGTTTTCGATGGACGAGATGGATTTCACCCGGAAATTCCGGCTCGGCGACCAGCGCGATTTAGAGATCAAGGCGATCTTGGCCTCTGTGTATCAGGCGCTTCAGGAAAAGGGCTACAACCCGGTCAATCAGATCGTCGGCTATATCCTCTCCGAGGACCCCACCTATATCACGAACCATAACAACGCCCGGGCCATGATCCGGAAGGTGGACCGGGACGAACTGCTCCAAACTCTGGTCAAATACTATCTTACCCACTGAGCGGAGTAAGAAACAAAAACAGCCCGCCGCGGCCCGGCGGGCTGTCCGCTTGTTGGAAAGCCTTTTCGACTGAGCACATGAAAAAGTGCTCAAACGCTGTTTGATCGAACATGAAAAACGATCCTGACGGTTTTCTTTCACACGACCTTTCTCTCCGGATCCTTTGGATGGAGGGCATTTCGACAGTCTCACAGTCCGCCGCAGCACGGCGGACTGCGGTTAAATGAAGGGGGAGATTATGGTGAAGATCCTGGTAAGCGCCTGTCTGCTGGGCGTTCCCTGCCGCTATGACGGGGCGGGGAAGGCAGAACCTCATATCGAGAAACTGAAACAGAGGGGCCACACCCTGATCCCGGTCTGTCCGGAGGTGCTGGGCGGTCTGCCCACCCCGCGTCCACCGGCGGAGCGGCTGCCGGACGGCCGGGTGGTCACCCGGGAGGGGAAGGACGTGACGGCGGAGTACCGCTCCGGCGCGGAGCAGGCCCTGGCCCTGGCCCGGAGGCAGGGCTGTGCCCTGGCGGTCCTGAAGGAGCGCTCCCCCTCCTGCGGGCGGGGGCAGATCTATGACGGGACCTTTTCCCGCGCCTTGATCCCAGGCTCCGGTGTGGCAGCCCAGCTGCTGGAGGAGAATGGGATCCTGGTGTACGGAGAGTCACAACTGGAGGAGCTGCTGGACCGGCTGTGACGGGATCAGAAACAGACAGCTTCAGACGCTCCGCCGGGACCGGCGGGGCGTCTCTGCTTCTTAGCACGCAGGTTTTTGGGAGAAGACCCTACTCCTCGTTCAGAGGGAGGGAAAAGGTCACGACCCCCTCCGCCGCCGGAGCCAGCGCGCACTGTGGGATGTAAAATTCCAGGCCCTCCGGGGTGCGGCAGCACCGGTGGGGGGACAAAAACTGCCGCAGGCGGGGGCCGAAATCCGGGTCCAGAAAGCAGTCCCCCGCCGCCCGGCGGACCTCCCCCTGCTCCCGCAGCTTCCGGGTCAGGTGGCGCCACCACCGGCGGTCGCCGGGGAAGCAGTGCGCCACCGGCAGAGGGACCCCCTCCGGCAGGGACCAGAGATCGCCCATCCGCACCTGGAGCGGGCGGCCGTCTCCATGTAGCTCCTCCGCGTCCAGACGGATGCTCAGACTTTCTTGGTCCTGAAACAGGACCCGGCCCTCCAGACGGGCCTGCCAGGGCTGGAATGGACGGGCCAGATCCCGGCAGCGGGCCAGATCCAGGCAGGACTGCCAGTAGAGCGCCCGGTCCCACCGGCGGCGCCAGACCTCCGCCAGCCGCTGGTAATACCGGTCCACTCTCCGGCCGCCCTGCCCTCCGGCCTGGATCCGGGGACGGGACAGTGTATAATCCAGCACCGGCTCCCCTTGCAGCGAAAGCGTCCGCCGCTCCTCCTGCCACAGCACCGTCCAGTCTGACTGTTTCTTCCCCACTGTCTCCATGCGTATCCCTCCCGATTTTGGTCCATCCTATGCGCAGACGGAAAAATCCGTGTGGAGGAGTTGATTTCTGTTTACTTTCACGAGGTAGTGTGTTACAATGAATCGAGAATGGGAGACCGTGAGGAAAGGAGTTTCATTCATGTCGAAGTTTTATGATAAGCCCTCCAGCGATCTGCTGTATCAGGCTCTGCTGGAGGTACAGGATCTGGAGGAGTGCCGCCGGTTTTTGCAGGACCTGTGCACAGTATCAGAGCTGAAGGCGATGGAGCAGCGGATGGAGGTGGCCATGCTGCTGGATCAGGGGCTGATTTACAGTGACATTCTGGAGCGGACCGGGGCGTCCAGCGCCACCATCAGCCGGGTGAACCGCTGTCTGCACTATGGAGCGGACGGCTACCGCGCCATCCTCCCCCGCCTGAAGGAGCAGCGTGATGAGCAGCTATGATTTTCTGGCGGGCTGCTATGACGAGCTGACCACCGATGTGGGCTATCCGGCCTGGGCGGACTATCTGGAGGCCCACTTCCGGCGGAAGGGGCTGCCCGGGCGGACGGTGCTGGATCTGGCCTGCGGAACGGGCTCCCTCACCTGGGAGCTGGCCGCCCGTGGCTATGAGATGATCGGGGTGGACCGCTCGCCGGAGATGCTGGCGGAGGCGGCGGCCAAAAGCCGGGAGGATGTGGAGACGCCCCCGATCTTTCTCTGTCAGTCCATGGACAAGCTGGATCTGTACGGGACCATTGACGCCTGCGTCTGCTGTCTGGACAGCGTCAATTATGTCACCGACCCCAGGCAGCTGAAGAAGGCATTTGCCCGGGTCTGGCTGTTCCTGATGCCCGGGGGGCTGTTTTTGTTCGACATCAATACGCCGGCTAAGCTGCGTGGGTTGGATGGACAGGTCTTTTTGGACGAGACGGAGGATACCTACTGCGTCTGGCGGGCGGAATATGAGAAGCGCGGCCGGATCTGTTCCTATTTTATGGACATTTTCCGCCTGGATCCCGGCTCCGGGCTGTGGGAGCGGGGGGAGGAGCTGCACCGGGAGCGGGCCTATGAGCCGGAGGAACTGACCGGCTTCCTGCGGGAGGCCGGGTTCCGGGACATCCGGCAGTATGGGAACCTAAAGCTGCGCCCCCCTCGGGAGGGGGAGGACCGGATCTTTTTCGCAGCCCGGAAGGATCCAAACATGACCGGCCAGGTCTGAGACCGGGCGGGACAAGAAGCGAAAAGAGAGGAAAAACAAATGCGCGACGAACTGGTAAGAGCGATCACGGCGGACGGCCTGGTCAAGGCGGTGGCCGTGACCGGCCGTGACCTGGTGGAGCGGGCCAGGGAGATCCATACCCTGCTGCCCATGGCCACCGCCGCCCTGGGGCGGACCCTGCTGGCCGCCTCCATGATGGGGGATATGCTGAAAATAGACGGGGCCTCCCTCACACTCCAGATCAAGGGCGGCGGGCCGCTGGGGACGGTACTGGCCGTGTCGGACAACAGCGGCAACGTGCGGGGCTATGTGCAGGATCCCCATGTGGAGCTGCGAGAGAAGGCGCCCGGAAAGCTGGATGTGGGCTGGGCCGTTGGCACGGCAGGGAACCTCACCGTCATCAAGGACCTGGGGATGAAGGAGCCCTATGTGGGCACCATCGGTCTGTTCTCCGGAGAGATCGCCGATGACATCGCCATGTATTTTGTAGAGAGCGAGCAGATCCCCACTGCCTGCGCCCTAGGGGTGCTGGTGGGGGTGGACCAGTCTGTCACCGCCGCGGGAGGCTATCTGATCCAACTGCTGCCCGGCGCGGGGGAGGAGATCATCAGCAAGATCGAGGCCGGAGTCCAGCACATGGGGCCGGTCACGCCGGTCCTGGAGCGGGGCGTGGACGCCCGGGGATTGCTCCAGGAGGTCCTGTCCGGGTTCCAGCTGGAGTTTTTGGAGAGCCACCCCGTCGAGTACCGCTGCTACTGCTCCAGGGACCGGGTGACCCGGGCGCTGATCAGTATGGGCAGGGAGGAGCTGGAGTCCCTGATCCGGGAACAGGGACAGGCGGATCTGACCTGCCAGTTCTGCGACGCGGTCTACCACTATACAAGGGACGACTTGGAGGCCGTCCTGAATGGGATGTAGAGAGACAGTCGAAAAAGTGGCACAGCCACTTTTTCGAAGAGGATTGCACGAAAGCTTCGCCTCGATTTCTTGCGAAATTGTCGGCGAAGCTTTCGTAAGAAGTGTCATTTCCGAGGTACATACCCCCGGAAATGACGGGGCCCAATTTTATTCCGTCGCCTCCGGGCGACGGAACTCCTTGCAGGAGGGCTTTTTTGACAAACAGAGGCGCACGGCCAAAGCCGTGCGCCTCTGTTTGATTATGAGTAGCTTATTGCATCCCGCCGGTATTGGTCAGGGCCTCCAGGACCTGATAGCGGTCCATCTGGAACTGCTTGGTCATGGCCAGAGCTTCTTCCATGTCCAGGTCTACGATCCGCCCGTCATGGGTGCAGATGATCCGGTTCCCGCGGTCCTCGATCAGGGAGAGCACCGCCTCATAGCCCATGCGGCTGGCGGTTTCGCGGTCCCGGGCGGTGGGGGAGCCGCCCCGCTGGATGTGGCCCAGCACGGTCACCCGGGGGTCGATGCCTACCTCCTCGTGGATCCGCCGGCCGATGTCGATGGCGCTGCCCGCGCCCTCAGCTACCACCACCATATAGTGGGTAGAGCCGGCCAGGCGGGCCCGGCGGATCTTTTCCACCACGTCGTTTTCAAAGTCTACTTCACGCTCTGGAATGAGGACTGCGGTGGCTCCCACTGCGATGCCCACATACAGGGCGAGGTAACCGGCGTGGCGGCCCATCACCTCCACCACCGAGCAGCGCTCATGGGCCTGCATGGTGTCCCGCAGCTTGTCAATGCACTCCACAGCGGTATTGCAGGCGGTGTCGAATCCAATGGTATAGTGTGAGCAGCCGATGTCGTTGTCGATGGTGGCCGGGATGCCCACCACTCTGAGTTGCTCCCCCTGGGCCGCGGCCTGACGGGACAGGGCCAACGCGCCGCGGAAGGTGCCGTCTCCGCCGATGGCCACGATCCCGTCCAGGCCCAGCAGCTTACAGGTGGTCAGCGCCTGGGCGCGGCCCTCCTCGTGCATGAATTCCCGGCTGCGCGCAGTGTAAAGCACCGTGCCGCCCTTGTCGATGATGTGGCTGACGCTGGCGGCGTCCATTTGAATGAAGTCGCTGTTGATCAGCCCGTTCCAGCCTCTGCGGATGCCGACGCACTCCACACCGCGTCCCACAGCCGTCCGCACCACGGCACGCACCGCAGCGTTCATGCCCGGCGCGTCGCCTCCGCTGGTCAACACGCCAATACGCTTTACCTTACTGTCCATCATTTGGCTCCTCCTTGCCGAAATCATTTCCGAGTCTGCGCATTTCTTTTATTATGGTCCTTCTTATTTCAAAAGAGCAGGACAGATATGCCTGTAATTACGGACTTATTATGTCACGCCCCCTTTCTTTCTGTCAAGTGAAATTCAGACCTTCCGAAAGAACGAAAAAAGGGGGGCCTGGAGCGCCCTGAAAACGGTCGAAAAAATATTCCAACTTTTTTTCATTTTCCTGTTGACAACTGGCGGAAGATTTAGTATACTAACGAAGCCGTCGCAAGAGCGGCGACCCACTCGGGAGCATAGCTCAGCTGGTAGAGCACATGCCTTACAAGCATGGGGTCACAGGTTCGAGCCCTGTTGTTCCCACCATCCCCCTAACTACCTGGCTCGGTAGTTCAGTTGGTTAGAACGCCGGCCTGTCACGCCGGAGGTCGAGGGTTCAAGTCCCTTCCGAGTCGCCACTTACTTTCTTTTGAAAAGAAGTTTGCTTCCTCTTTTGAAAGAAAGAAATGCCTCTGTAGCTCAGTTGGTAGAGCAGAGGACTGAAAATCCTCGTGTCGTTGGTTCGATTCCGACCGGAGGCACCAACCAAAAAGTCCTGGAAGCTCGGCTTCCAGGCAACCTGCGAGTGTAGCTCATCTGGTAGAGCGCCACCTTGCCAAGGTGGAGGTAGCGAGTTCGAGCCTCGTCACTCGCTCCAATTTTTCTGGAGTGTCCCTGCTCCATTCGGTGCCATAGCCAAGTGGTAAGGCAGAGCTCTGCAAAAGCTCCACTCCCCAGTTCAAATCTGGGTGGCACCTCCAAAAAGAAACACCAGCCATAGGCTGGTGTTTCTTTTTGGATGCCTGGGAAATTTCAAATGCTCGGGTGAAATGAATTCGCCCTCCGCCGAGGTTTTGCCTTCGGCAAAACACTCGCACGGCGCACTCGCGCCGCCGGCCAGAAGGCCGGGCGGGGACAGGCCTGTTCCCTTGCAGCGGGTTTGAAAATGTTCAAATTGTCGTAACTGCTCGTAAAAATAACCACACCATCAAGTGTGGTTATTTTTATGGATACCATCAGAGATTCAGATGCCAGGGCACCAAGCTTTTACGTTGCAAAATGCTTGTATGGCGCAAACACGCCGCCCTGCTGTGCGGCGAATTTGTTGCACGATTTTTAGAGTTGACAGCCGCTGCTGCCTTCTCGTCAGAGACATCCTATTTGAATAAGATTGCTGCTGCCTGCCGTAGTACTGCTCTGGTTCTGTCCATAAAAACCGGCTCATAATTTCTGAGTGGAAATTTTGAGCCGGTTTTTATTTCTTGTGTTTCCTTATCCTGTTGATTTGTATATGAGTCAGGTGTAGCAAATTAATGTTCGGGGATAGTTGTGCAACACCTCCGCACCCTTCTCAGTCATCAATATCAGATCTTCGATCCGAACACCAAACCGCCCGGGTAGATAAATTCCAGGTTCCACAGAGAATGCCATGCCTGGTTGAAGCTCTGTCTGTTCCCCTTCTGCCGCATTGGGCTCCTCATGTACATCAATGCCGACCCCATGTCCAGTCCGGTGGATAAAATAGGGGCCATAACCAGCCGATTCGATCACATGGCGCGCTGCCCGGTCCACCTCCTGCAACGGATTTCCCAAGACAGCGGCCTCCTTTGCTGCGGCGTTGGCCTGGCAGACGATCTCGTGAACTCGGACAAATTCCGGATCTGGATCGCCAAACCAAAACGTCCGGGTCATATCGGAATAATATCCCTGATATGTCCCTCCAAAGTCCACCAGGAGGCAGTTTCCCTGTTCGATACGTCCCAGCCGCCCGGTATAGTGCGGATCCGCTGCGTGGGGACCGGCGCAGATGCACGCACCGGGTTCATCCAGTCCCAACGCCGTCATCTCGTAAGAAAGCCGCGCAAAAAATTCTGCCTCTGTCTGGCCTGCCCACTGGCCACCGTCTTCCATCACCCGTCTGAGGGCCTCATCGCTCCGGTGGCAGGCTTCTCTTATGCGTGCACATTCCTCTGCATCCTTATAGGCCCGCAGGGAATCCAGAAGCTGGCTTGCGGAGTAGAAACGGCTCTTAGAGAGGATGTCCATCAGCGGAAACAAAAACCTGGCCTGAGTGGATTGATCCACTGCGATCTTGTTCAAGGGATATTTCCGGCGCTTCAGTTCGCGGGCTAAAAGGGGATAGGGGTCCTCTCCATCGCTCCAAAAAATTTGATTGCCGTCAAATATATCTGAAACTTCTGCGGCATAGAGGCGGTTCGCCAGGATAAATGGTTCGCTATGAGGTGACAGCGCCAATACGAACAGGCGCTCGTCCACAATCGGTCCCTGACCCAGCACATACTTCAATCCGGATGACGGTGTTAGCAGCAGTGTATCGATTTTTGAGTTTCCCATGGCCCGCATGACACGCTCTATGCGGTTCGTCATATTCACACTCATCTCAGGATTCCTCTGGCCTGTGCCAAGGGATAGTGACAGGCCACCAGATGGCCGCCGCCTGCATCCTGCAATTCCGGACTTTGTGTAAGGCACTTTTCCTGACAATATTTACACCTTGGATGGAAACGGCAGCCTTGAGGCAGATTAGTCGGGCTGGGCATATCGCCTTCCAGGAGCGGGCCGTCATCCGTTCTCAAATCTGGGTCCGGAATCGGAACGGCTGCCATCAAACCCTCTGTATAGGGATGCATTGGCCTGCTGAACAGCGTGGTCTTATCCGCTTGTTCCACGATCTTTCCTAGGTACATGACTGCGACCTGGCTGCTGATGTGCTGCACTGTGGGAAGACCATGGGCGATGAAAATATAGGTCAGATGAAACTGTTTCTGCAAATCGGAGAGAAGATTCAGGATCTGTGCCTGGATCGATACGTCCAGAGCTGATACTGGCTCATCACAAATAATGAGCTTAGGCCGAAGTGCCAGAGCCCGTGCGATCCCGATTCTCTGCCTCTGTCCGCCTGAAAATTCGTGGGGATAGCGGTCAGCATATTCCCGCGGCAGGCCGACAGCATCCATCAGCTTCCATACCTCGCGTTCCAGTTCTTCTTTTGGGCAGATCTTGTGGACCACCAGCGGTTCCGCAATGATGTTCTTCACGCGCATACGCGGGTTCAGCGAAGAAAATGGATCTTGGAAGATCATTTGAATATCTCGCCGCAATCCGCGCAGCTCCTTCTGACTCATCTGAGCCAGGTCCTTTCCCTCAAAGAGAATGCGTCCCTCCGTCGGGGTCAGAAGACGAATGATGCTGTTTCCGCAAGTGGACTTTCCACAGCCAGATTCTCCTACGATCCCGAGGGTTTCTCCTTCTTTGAGACGAAAACTGACCCCATCTACTGCTTTCAGAATTTTTTTATTTTTATGAAAGCCACGGCCCACAGGAAAGTGGACTTTTAGGTTTTCAACCTCAAGCAAATAATCGCTCATGCTTGCTCACCTCCCGCGCGAATACATCTGGCATAGTGCCCCGGACAGTCCCCAACCGAACGCAGCTGAGGAATTGTTGCGCGGCAGGTGTCACAGGCATAGGGACAGCGCGGCGCAAACCGGCAGCCTTTTGGCATCTTGCTCAGCGTGGGTACGACACCGTCGATCGTCTCCAGTCGATCGGCAATTTCGTGTACGCGGACAGTGCTGTTCAGAAGGCCCCTGGTATAGGGATGGACCGGATTGTGAAAAATGCTTCTCACATCTGCCTCCTCCACCACCTGTCCGGCATACATGACCATGACCCGGTCTGCGGTCTCAGCAATAACGCCTAGATCATGGGTAATGAACATGATCGCTGTTTCATATTCCTTTTGCAGACCTTTCATCAAGCTGAGGATCTGCGCCTGAATGGTGACGTCCAGAGCGGTCGTAGGTTCATCCGCAATCAGCAGTGCCGGATTACAGACCATAGCAATGGCGATCATAACACGCTGCCGCATTCCGCCGGATAAAAATGCGGGATAGTTTTTATACACACCTTCGGGATCTGGTATCCCAGTCTTTTTCAGCATCTCAATACAGACGGCTTTGCAATCTGTTCTGCTGATCCCGGGAGTGTGTATTTTGACCTGCTCATAAATTTGACTTCCAACGGTCAACAGCGGATTCAGCGAGGTCAGCGGTTCCTGAAAGATCATCGCCATACCGCTTCCGCGTAGCTTCCGTCGTTCCTCCCTGGAGATTCGGGAAATGTCCTTGCCCTTGAATTTGATATACTCGGCCTCGTAGCCGCCGGGGGGCTCGATCAGTCCCATGACGGAAAGAGAGGTCACGCTTTTACCGCAGCCGGACTCGCCTACGATCCCCAGTACTTCGCCCTGCTTGACGTGGAAATCAAGCCCCTTGATGGCATCCAGGCGGCCATGCTGGGTTTTGAAATAGACGTTCAGTCCTTTTACATCAAGGATATACTTTTCATCCAAAATGGTCACCCGCCTTTATCGAATTCCTTGGTTTTTGGGGTCCAGCACGTCCCGGAGCCAGTTGCCCAGAAACATGATCCCCAGTACTGTCACTGTAATTGCCACACCTGGGAAGGTGCAAACCCACCAGTTAGTTGCCAGATAATTTCGGCCATCTGCCAGCATTACCCCCCAAGAGACATCGGGCGGCTGGATGCCAAGGCCCAAAAAACTCATGGTAGCCTCAATAATAATGGAGCTTGCCACAGAGATGGTGGATACCACAATGAACTGCGCAAATACATTTGGAAGAATATGACGCATCAAGATGGCGCCGTCTCCGGCTCCGATGGTACGGCTGGCCTTTACAAATTCTTTCTCTTTCAAGGTCAGGACTTCGCCTCGGATCAGACGGGCATAAGACACCCAATTGGTCACACCGATCACCATAATCAGAGTGAGTACGCTGGGGCCAAGTACAAACAGCACCACCATGGCCAACAGGATACGCGGAATGGCATGAAACGCGTCTGCCACGCGCATGATCACACTGTCGATCCAGCTTCCATAATAGCCTGCGACAAGCCCCAGCGAAGTACCAATCACACCGGCTACCACAACAGAAAAGATGCCGACCAGAAGAGAGACCCGTGCACCGACCAGAATACGAGTCAGAAGATCTCTCCCCAGGCTGTCTGTCCCCAGAAGATGTGCCATGCTTCCGCCTTCGCACCATGCCGGCGGGATCAACTTATCTGCATATACGATTTTTGCCGGATCGTAAGGTGAGATGACCCCAGCCAACAGGGAACTGAGAATGACTAAAACGATAATTATAAATCCAACTGTACCAACGGGGCTTTTGAACAGCAGTTCCATCCAGTAGCGGACTCCTCTGCGGTCGGCTTCCGACTCCCAAGGTTCCCGTGTTCCGGTGGGAGCGGCTTGATTGATCTTTGTTTTCATGTCGTCCCTCCCGTTAGTAGCGGATACGCGGGTCGATCAGTGCATACAGAATATCGGCCACCAAATTGGCTACGATCGTGATCAGTGAGATGAAAACCACACATGCCTGCACAACGCACATATCCTTGCCGTTGATACACTGGATCAGAAGCTGCCCCAGTCCCGGCCAGGCAAACACAGTCTCCGTAATCAGGGATCCACCGATCAGATTGGGGACCTGAAGCGCCAGAATCGTCACCACAGGAATCAGTGCGTTTTTGAAGGCGTGCTTATATACAATAACCCGCTCCTTTAAGCCCTTGCTTCTGGCGGTGCGGATATAATCCTCGTGCATAATTTCCAGCATACTGGAACGGACCAGCGGAATGATCTGGGCTGCGGTAACGATAGAGAGAGTTGATACCGGCAACACTAGGTTTTTCCAATCTCCTGGTCCCGACACTGGCAGCCATTGCAATATGACCCCAAACAGTAAAATCAGCATAATGCCGATCCAAAAGCTTGGCATTGCTTGTCCGACCACTGCCAGCCCGTTGACGAAAACATCTAAAACCGTATCTTTTGTCCTTGCGCACAATACGCCCAAGACAACGCCTAAAACCGTGGATACCAGCAGAGAGAGCGTTGCAAGCTGCAAGGTAGCGGGCAGCTTTTCCATCACGACCTCAGTTGCCTCCTGGCCATAACGCAGGCTGATGCCAAAACGTCCATGGACCAAATCGCTCAGAAAAATACCATATTGCTCTAAATATGGTTTGTTCAGGCCTAATGCCTCACGCAATTCTTGCCGGTCTTCCGGCGTTGCCTCGGGTGGCAGCATGGTATTGACCGGGTCACCTGAGACTCGAACCAGGAAAAATACGATAAATGTGATAATAAACAGCACTGGAATGATCTCCAAGATGCGCTTTACAATGTATCTCCCCACAGTATCACCTCTTTCAACAGACTGAGTGCGTCCTCTGATTGCCGTGCAGGGACCGGATGATCCGGTCCCTGCACGGCGTTGACAGCTTGGATTATTCAGCGCGGGTGATAGTGTTCAGGTTGAACACCTCATCCAGACGGCCAACAAAGTTGATGCCGTCGCGGACGCCGTAAGCAGATTTCAAATTGACCAGATTGGAGTAGGGGACTTCCTCTGCTGCGATCTGCTGCGCCTCTTCGATCTGAGCGACACGCTCCTCCAAATTCATATTGGCCATGGCGGAGGAATACAGCTCGTTCATACGGGGGTTGTTGTAATCGGTCTCGCCCATAGAGAAATCGGGAGTGTAGCAGGCAATGGCATAGATCCCATCGAAGAAGTTGTCGCCAAAGCAGTACATAGCGGCATCCTTAAATTCACGGGGGCTGAGGATATTCACATAAGTAGTGGAGTCATACAGCTGCAGATCGACCTGGATCCCGACATTTTCCATCAGCATAGATGCTACGGCCTGGCACACATCGCTGTCCATGGTATAGCGGCCGTTGGGGCCTTCCAGGCCAAGTGTAAAGCGGATCCCGTCCTCGCCGCGGGGATAACCAGCCTCATCGAGCAGCTTGTTGGCCTTCTCCACATCAAAGTTATACTTGCCATACAGATCGGCATCCTGGCCAACCACGCCGTTGGCTACACGGGTCAGAGTAGGAACACCAGCTCCATCCAGAACAGCCTCAGCAATCAGAGAATCGTCAATGGCGTAGTCGATTGCCTGGCGTACTCGAACATCGGCGGTCTCATTGCCCTCGCTGCACTTCATGCCCAGCATATAGACGCGGGTGCTTTCGCCCATCAGGACGGAGGTGCCGTCATTGCTGTTGATACGCTCCCATTCGTTGGGGGAGACGTTATTGATAATATCCACGCCGCCGGCCAACAGCTCGCCTACGCGGGTAGAAGCCTCGGGGATCACGCGGAAAACCACCTGGTCCCAGTCATCGTTCAGCTCGCCATAGTAATCAGGATTGGGTTCCATCACAACTTCCTGGTCCTTGGTGTAGCTGACAAAACGATAGGCGCCGGATCCCACAGGAGCCTTGAGGAAGCCGTCCATACCGACCTCTTCGATGTAGTTCTTGGGAAGAATATCGCCGCCGGACTTGGAAAGCAGGGCCTCCAGAGCGGGGTAGGGCTCCCAGGTCTTAATGTTGAAGTGATAGTCGTCAATGATCTCCACGGATTCTATGTTTTTCCAGTGGGGATACTCCATCAGAGTTTCGTCCTTGGCCGCTCGCTCAATGGAATATTTCACATCGGCAGAAGTCAGGGGATCGCCATTGTGGAACACCACATCGTCCCGGATCGTAAAAGTCCAAGTGGTATCATCTACAATAGAATACTCCGTTACCAGATCCTTGACGATGTTCATATCATCATCCCGGCGGAGGAGCTTGCTGTACATATTCGCGACAACACAGGTGGTCGCGGTGGACAGCAGGGCCTGGGGGTCCATGGTCTGGGGGTCGGCGGCCAAACCGATGGTCAAGGTGCGGTCTTCCACAGCCTGTGCTCCGCTTCCGGAGCCAGAGGACTGCGCGCTGCCTTGCGAGGGAGAACCGCAGGAGGTCAGCAGGATGGACAGTGCCATAGTGCCAGCCAGGAGCATTGACAATTTCTTTTTCATTCGTTTCTCATCCTTTCTGATTTTATCAAAACAGCTGCACTGCTTTAATACTGAGACAGTTCCTCCATGACCGCACAGTTGATCCGGATCATTTCAATGAAGGCGCTGCAAGCCAGGTGTTCGTTGGGGGCGTGGATATTCGCAGTTGCTGAACTGGCGCCGAACATCCCCGCTGGAATGTTTGTTTGATGGCAGAACGTATGCATCGGGCTGGTCCCGCCGCTGGACACCTTCAGCGCTACCGGCTGGTCATACAGCTTTTCCAGTGCGCCGATGACCGCTTTGGTGAAGGGGGCCTCCAGGTTGGAGCGGAACGCCGGCTCGCCGGAGTCCCAGATCAATTCCACATCAGAGAACCCGTGCCGGTCCAGGTGCTCCCGGACCAGTTGGAAGATCTTCTTGGGATCCATTCCCGGTACCAGCCGGAAATCGATCTTGACACTGGCCTCTGAAGGAAGTACAGTTTTGGACCCGTCGCCCTGGAAGCCAGAGGTCAAACCACAGATATTACAGGTCGGCTTGAAGTAAAGATCCTTCAGCAGCTCTTTCTGATCGGTTTTTCCACCAAGAAACTGCTCAATGCCCAAATACTGGCGGGTCTTTTCCGGGTCAAATGGATCGCCATCCAAAAAACTCAAATCTGTCTCGGAGGGCGGGATGATGTCGTCGTAGAAGCCATCGATGGTGATGTTTCCTGCTTCGTCTTTCATGGTGGCCAGAGCCTGGACCAGTCTCCAAGCGGGATTTGGAGCAATTGCGGCATACATGGAGTGGGCGTCCCCAGGAGCGGTCCGCACCTTCATATGGACATACAGCAGGCCCTTAACGCCCATTGTGACCTCGCATGGCCCGCCTTCCTCTTTTTCGCCGCCCTCCCAGACATAGCCGTCACATTCCAGCAGTTCCGGATGTGCCTTTGCAAACGGCTCCAGGTTTGGAGAGCCAATTTCCTCCTCGCCTTCAAAAATCAGCTTCACATTGCAGGGAAGTTTCCCATAGGTTTTCATCCATGCATCGATAGCGCACAGCCGTGTAGCCAAGCCATCCTTGTTATCTGCCACACCTCTGGCATAGATCACGCCGTCTCTGATCTCGGCGGCAAAGGGGTCGGAATCCCACAGTTCGATCGGATCCACCGGCTGTACATCGTAGTGGTCGTAGCAGCCGTATGTCCGGTCGCTCTCTCCTTTGATTTCCGCATAGATCACAGGATTTCCATCTGTGGGGATCAGTGTAGGCTCCACGCCCACACTGCGCATTTTCTTTTGTACCAGCTCGATCATCTCAGGGATGCCTTCTCCAGTCCCAGCCAGACTGGGCTGGCGGCATAATTCCAGCAGCATATCAATGTATTCCTGTTGATGCTCCTGAATATAATCCAGTACTTTTTGGAGTCTTGGTGTCATAAAGAATCCCTCCTCTATCTTTTCGTAGGATGCATTTTTCCAACTGTGAGGTAACTCCAGAGTCCGGCGGCCAGCACCAAGCCTCCGCCCAAAGCCCCGGACCATGTGACCCGCTCCCCGAAAAAAATCCACCCCAGCAACATGGAGAATAAAATGCCTGAATAGCCATAGACGTTGATTTCGCCTACTGGAGCCCGCTCGAAGGCCCACATTTGTGTCATCTGGCCAAGTCCTCCGAACACACCGATTCCGATCAATGCCAACCACTGTGTCCCTGTGGGCCAGACGCAGTCCCAGAACAGAAACGGAAGCGAAATGACCAAGCTGACAACTGAAAAATGGATCGCCACTGTCAGCGCGTGAACCTTGTTCTTCAGCAGACCAAGACAAATCGAAGCCAGGGCGCTGAACAGGGAGGACAACAGAGCCAAGGTCAGAATCACAGGTTTTCCACCCAGATCACCTGATGGTGATACCGTCAGAATTCCTCCGGCAATTGCCAGAAGCACTGCAATGTATTGTTGGCCTGTAACGCGCTCATGTAAAAAAACGGCTGCTAAAATTACCACCAGGAAGCCGGAAAGCCGCCCTATAATAGTCAGGCTTCCCTGATCTCCTCCTTTGGCCGCCATAAACAGAAACACCACATTCAAGCAGCCGCAGACCGACCACGCCAACAACGCTGGCTGCTGCGCTTTTGTTCCCAGGGGAGAGATTCCCGGCCGCCAGACCAAGGCATACAGTCCCAGGCTGATCACATTCCGGATCAGGACCTGCTCCATAGCTGGGATCTCCGCACATACAGATGAACACAGCTGCATGAGAGAGAAGCACAGCGCGCTGCCGATCATCAATACCACCGCCCAGCCCGCTTGCGTGCGCGGCGTTTGTTTCAACTTGTCTTTCAAAGGCGGTACATCAATTCCCGGGTGGCGGAATACAGCGCATCATACACCTCTCTCAGAGTTTGATACGCCTGGTGCCGTTCTGGATTGGGGTGATAAGTCCGTTCCGTCCGCACCATGGACTTTAACTGAGTAAAGTCTGCGAGCGTGCCAGTGCCCAGAGCCGCCATCAGGGCGTCCCCATAGCTGGCGCCAACAGTCACGGCCGGAATTACGACCGGCTTTCCAAGCACGTCCGCCACGATCTGCATCCAGGCGGAGTTTTTGGTCCCGCCCCCCACCGCAATGACCTGGCTTACAGGAAGGCCTACATCCTCCAGCAGCCGAACATTCTGTGTCAGGGAACAGGCTACTGCCTCCAAAGCTGCCCGGTAAATATGTCCCCGGTCATGCTCCAGTGTCAATCCAAACAGGACGCCCTTTGCGTTCGGATCATTGATCGGCATTCGCTCTCCTGCGAGATAGGGGAGGCAAACCAGTCCTTTACTGCTGTCAGGCAAATAGTCCATCATTGCTTCATAGGCATCACGTCCGCCTAATTCCTGCTCCTTCACAAGATCGCCAAACAGCGTGTCCCGCACCCAGCGGGTCAAGGTTCCTGCGGCGTTGGTACCGCCCGAGACGCTGAAGGTGCCGGGAACCGTATAGTTTCCGCCGTGGACGCGTGGGTCTTTCACTTCATGGCTGGCGCAGCAATAGAAAAAGAGAGAGGATCCAAATTGAAACATCAGCTCGCCCGGCTCCACAATACCTACGCTCACGGCCTCGGATGTAGAATCGCCAGTACCAGTGATCACAGGCGTTCCTGCCTTCAGTCCGGTTTCTGCCGCCGCCTGCTCCGTGACCGTGCCTGCGATTTCTGTTACAACACGGCATTGACACAGCTGGTCCGGCCTGCAAAACAGCGTACACTCTGTTTTGTTGATCGTCCCGTCCTCACGATACAGTGGCCGGAACGCCGCCTTTGCCAGAAATTGATCGATCACAAAATTCCCGGTCAGCTTTGCTGTGATGTAGGACGATCCCGTCAGAAATTTAAAGGTTTTTTCATAGACTTCCGGTTCATGGTTTTTTATCCACAGGATCTTGGCTGCCACGTCATCTGAGCATATCGGGTGTCCGAATCGTGCTAAAACTCCCTCTGGCCCATAGTGTTGGGTCAACCACTCCGCTTCCTTCTGACTGCGGGCGTCGATGCCGTACAGGATTGCCTTGCGAAGGGGCTTGCAATTTTCATCCACTGGAAGGCAGTCGCAGCCCAGTACACTTGCGCCGACACCTGCGATTTCCTCCGCCTGGATGCCATGTTCCCGAATCAGTTGCTTGGAAACCGTACAGAAGTCATGCCACCATACCTTTTCCGCATCATGCTCAAAGTAGTTGGGCGCAGGATTTTCCATGATGTGTTTTACTGCACAGGTCCTGACCACCTGAAAAGAATCGTCCACCAGGACGCCCTTGGTTTCAAAGCTTCCTATATCGATCCCCAGGTAAAACTTGGACAAATCACTTCACCGCCCTTTATACTAGGGTCTTGCGGAATTCCTTCACGATATTCATGAATTCCACTACACGATCCGGGTCCACATTGTTTTCAAATTTGCCATCTTTCTTAAATGTAGTACCCACGCAGGCACCATCAGAATGACTGAGCTTCTCCACGGCGGTTTTAGCGTTACAGCCAGTGTTGCAGAACACAGGTACATCACCGGCAACAGAGCGGACCTCAGACATAATGTCTGTGCTGGTTTCACTGCCTGCGGAGGCTCCGGAAACGCACAAAGCATCAGGAGCGCAATGGAAAATGATAGACTTTGTGATGGTTTTAATATCACGGGGAACCAGATAGGCGTCTGACTCTGGGTTGACCTTGTAGAACATTTTCAAATGATCCAGGCCCAGCGCCTTTTTACGCCGGACGGTCGTTGCCACATCCGTTGTGACGACACCATTTTCTCCCATATAAGTTCCCGTAAATGCACTGCGAATGAAATGTGCGCCGGTGGAGGCGGCCAACTCCAGACTGGCCATGGGGTTTAAAACCACGTTGACACCAAAGGGGACCCGAATATTCTCCTTCAACCGGCCAACCAAATAGCCCATTGCACCAACAGTTACCGGTTCAGCCTGGGGCTGATAGGGCAGTGAAAATTCATTGGCGATCAGAACACCATCTACTCCGCCGTCCTGAAGGGCGATCAGATCCTCCCTGGCCTGACGGAATACCTGTTCCACATCTCCCGCATATAACGGATCTCCGGGCAATGCCCGCAAATGCAGCAAAGCGATAATTGGTTTCTCCACTCCAAACATATCCTTGGTCCAAGCCATAATTGCTCCTCCTTAAACTTCTCTTATCATTTGGTTATTCTATAATATAATGACGTGTTATAACGTTATATTACGACTTGAAGTGAGCTGTGTCAATCCTTTTTTGGTCAAAATCCAAATAAATATCTTTCTACACTCTTGACATTTCGTTATTTTGCCGTTATTCTTATTATTGAGTTATTGTGCTATATCAAAATTTTTGTTTTTACCACTGAAAAATATGATGCTTGCCCGTAAAGGAATGATACAAGTATGAAACTTAGGACTCAGGATGCTCAGCCGCTCTATAAGCAGATTGTCCAAGCAATCCAACATTCCATCCAATCCGGAGAATACCCGGAAGGGAGCCGGCTTCCCAGCGAGCAGGAGCTTAGCGAGCTTTTCCATGTCAGCCGGATCACGGTGCGCACAGCCCTAAAAGAATTGGCAGATGAGGAGCTGGTCATCCGGAGGCAGGGAAAAGGCACCTACGTTGGAAAAAAGAAATTTAAACGCAATCTGTCTCTGGTGACCAGTTTTTCTGAGGCCTGCAGAGATATGGGGCGCGTACCGGGTGCAAAGCTCCTATTTTCCGGCTTGGAGCCTGCCACAGAAGCTGACTGCGCTGCGCTTCAAATCTCGCCCGGCGATGAGGTGGTCTGCCTGCGCAGACTCCGCTATGCAGATTCAATTCCTGTATCCGTGGAGGAAGACCGCTTTCCCTTGCGCTATTCCTTTCTGCTGGGAGAGGATTTGACAGACCGTTCTTTACTGGAACTTTTGCGTGAGAAATATGGTATATACTTTTATGATGTACACCGCCGCATCGAGTTGGTTTATGCTACACATTCGATTGCCCAGCTGCTGAACCTTCCCATAAAATCACCTTTGCTCTACATTGTCAGCAACGGCCTGGATAATCTCACCAACCAACCTGGTCAGCGATCTTTGCAATACATCATTGGAGAAGATTTTACCTTCTACACATAACCATTTTTAAGCTTTTGTTTCAGCAATGGTCACTCAAATATAAAACATTCGATCGTTGTATCATAAGCATCATAAAGAGTCCATGATGGAACTTGGATATTCTGCCATGGGCCCGTGTATTTGCGGTATCTCAGCTTTTAAACAAAACGACAAAACGACTGCCAAATATTTTAATCATTGGGATTGGGATCAACAGGGTCAACCAGCATATCCCTCTGACAGGGAGGGGGATATATGATGCGGGAATTCTTGTCTATCAGTTGGGTGATTTTCTGATCATTCAACCGATCTATGTATGCAACTGTGTTCCTCTTATTCACCCACCAAAACACACAGGGACCGCCCCAAGGGCGGTCCCTGTGTGTTTTGAAATTCAGTTGGCCTGGACAGCGTCGGCGATGGCGTCAAAGACGGTATCCTGGTCCTCGCACATGACCAACAGGATCGTGCCGTCCTCCAGTGTCTCCAGTCTGGCGTTCTCGGCCACCTCATACTGGTCGGCCAGGTACATTTCAAAGCTGGACTTGGTGCGGTCGATATAGCCCTGAAGCGCATCCATCACCGCGGCCTCCTTGCCCTCGGCAGGCATGATGGCGGCAATGGCATAGGCCTTGATGTTCATCAAAGAGGCGCTGATGCCGAACGCGGCCATATCCTCTGTATTCAGGCCCATGTTTTCCAGCACCATGGCGGAGCCGTCGTCCTCCTTGGCCTGGGTGAAGGCGGGATTGTACTCCGCCATCTCTCCGCCGTTCTCTGTGATCGCGGAGCTGTACAGCCCGGCCAGCTCCTCCGGGGTCTTGTCCGAGGCGGGCTTGCTGCCGCAGCCGGACAGAACGGAAACAGACAGGGCCAGAGCCAGAACGAGAGTCAAGATCTTCTTCATGATAAGTCCTCCATATCGTGTTTTGTGTGATTAGTTTGCTGCCTTCATGTTCTTTGGACGGCTCCCAGTGAAAAAAGTTCCCTGCGGAGCCTGATTTTTTTGCGTTCCAGCTGATGTGCGGAGTTTCCGCCTCGGTCCGGAGCGCCTCTGTCAGGTCTGGCAGCAGCGGGCCGCTTCCTGCCGCCGCTGCATTCTGAGCCAGTTCAAAAAGCCATAGAGGTCGTTGACCAGGAACACAGCGAAGCAGACCAGGACCAGAAGATAGGAGGGGTCCTCCGCCGCCGCCAGTCCCCACAGCACGACCAGGACCAAGTCGTTGGCCGCATAGGCGGCCGCGAACAGGGCGCTGCGCTGAAAGGTCAGAAAGGCGGCCAGGAAGCTGGTGGCCACAGAGAGCGTGCTGGGGATCAGGCGGTTGGTGTGGAGTGCGGCCAGGATAAAATAGAACACCGCGGTGACTGCCACAGTCAGGATCACTATCCGGACCGCGTCCCGCCGCTCCAGCCGCTTCACCTGGACCTCGGCCCGGTTCCCGTCATAGGGATTCCGCAGCCAGGAGACCAGGGCGAACACCGCCATTGGAGCGGTCATCCCCAGGTAGGTCGCCATCTCTCCATAATACCCGCAGGAGAAAGAAATGATACCGTACAGCGCGCTGAAGCACACCATCAGCAGCTGTCCGAAGGGGTTTCCCTTGGCGTTGAAGATCAGGGAGGTCACTCCGATCAGAGACGCGGCCAGGATCCCAAACTGTGTCCGGTCATAGGCGAGGAAGAAGGCCAGGATGATCGCGGTGGACGTCCCCCAGAGGGCCAATTCCCCCCTGGTAAAATAGTGGAAACAGCGATACAAGCGTTTTTTTGCCATGTTCAGATCCTCCGATCAAAAAATAAGCATCCGCGGCACATCTCCAAAGACCTATCGATGTGCGGCGAATGCGTCTGCATTCCTACCCGGTGGTAGAACCTGATAAAATTGTCCCGATCATTATACTGGGTTTTTGAGAAAAAGGCAAGCAAAATTTTACCGCTTGCTCAGGGCGAAGTCATGGGCCTCCCGCAGCCATTCCATCAGCTCGCTGTCCAGCTCCTCCGGGCGGGTGACCAGGATATGGTTGGTCCAGCGGCCGGGGTAAGGCTCCACAGACACCGCGGCCCGGGGGGAGTTCAGCGGGCGGGCCAGTCCAATGGTCACCACCAGACACTCCCGGGGCCAGTCCTTTTTCCGGTGCACCGGCAGGGAGGCGGCGGCGAACAGACGGGGGGCATAAAAGCTGATCTGGCTTTTCTGCACCTTCACAGAGACGTCATCCGGGAGGACCTCCGCCATGCGCTCCGACAGGAGCTGGTACAGAGACAGCTCCAGAGGTTTTCCGTCAAAGAAAAATAACACATCGGATGTGTAGTGCTCCGGGACCTGCATTGCGTCCACTCCTTTCCTGTATGAGATCATCATAACACATTTTTTTGCGGTTGAGAAGGCCGGGACGCGCCGCTCTGAGGGGCGGGACAGAGGCGATTTGTGTGAAAAATCGTGGTTTTTGTTGTACTTCAGACGATTTCTGGTGAAAAATACTACTTTTTATATGGTTGTTCTCTGAATTTCTGTCTTCCGTTCCCTTGCCTTTTTTTCTGCTTCTGTGTTATGATGGCGGTATTGAAAACCGCCGGGTCCGTCCGGAGACACGCGCCGGCGACGAAGGAGGAAGATGTCCCATGGATCAGGCCATTGTGATCCGTCCCAGGTTCGCGCCTGGCCGCCGCATCATCGCCGTGAGTGACGTCCATGGAAATCTGGATTTTTTCCGTGGTCTGATGGACCGGGTGGGACTGACTCCGTCAGACATCCTGGTGCTGGTGGGAGACCTGTTGGAGAAGGGACCGGACAGCCTCGCGCTTCTGCGGTATGTGATGGAGCTGTCCCGCACCCATACCGTCTACCCCCTGTGCGGCAACTGTGACGGGCTGGTCCTCCGCTTTTTTGAGACAGATGAGCTGGATGAGCGCTTTTACTCCGCTTATCTGCCCATCCACCCGGAGAGCACCATCCGCCAGCTGGCGGATGAGCTGGGGTTTCCGGACTGGCGGGATTTTCCTGCCCTGCGGGCCGCTCTGCGGGAGACGTATCCGGAGCTCCGCGCCTGGCTGCGGAAGATGCCCACCATTCTGGAGACGGAGCACCTCCTCTTCGTTCACGGCGGCGTCCCCTCCCGGGAGGGCATGGAGACGCTGAACCGCTGGAGGTGCATGAAGAACGACGACTTTCTGGGGCAGGGCCACCGCTTTGATAAATATGTGGTGGTGGGCCACTGGCCGGTGACGTTGTACCACCCCCATATCCCCTCCGCCGCGCCGCTTTTTGCCCGGGAACAGAACATCATCTCCATCGATGGAGGCTGTGTGCTGAAGCTGGACGGACAGCTCAACGCCCTGATCTTTCCCACAGAGGACTCCGAGAAGTTCACCTGGCAGGCGTATGACGGCCTTCCAGTTTATACCGCCCTGGACCGGCAGGAGGCATCCACAAACTCCATCAACATCCGCTGGGGCCGCTCTGACCTGGAGCTGCTGGAGCCGGGGGAGGAGTTTTCTTTGTGCCGGCATTTGGAGTCCGGCCGGGAGCTGTATATCCTGACCTCCTACCTCCGGCGGGACGGGGACCGGCTGTGGTGCGAGGACTCCACGGATTACTGCCTGCCCGTTCTCCCTGGGGACCGGCTCTCTCTGGTGGCACAGACCTCCCGGGGCTACCTGATGAAAAAAAACGGCGTGACCGGCTGGTATTCCGGCCGCCTGGCGGACACACTAGAAAAATAGATCAAACAGTGAGGATTGGAATTTATGTTGGATTTTCACCCGTTACAGCTGGAGGACCTGCCTAAGCTCCGCAACTTCTTTCAATACAGCGGCAGCCGGGTCTGTGACACAACTCCGGGTACCGTCTTTATCTGGCGGGACCTGTACAAGACGGAGTGGGCGATATATGACGGCTCCCTCTATTTTAAGGTGGACTACCCTGGTTTAGGCCCTACCTTCACACTGCCGCTTGGAGGTGGACGGCCGGAGCACTACCGACAGATTGCAGATTACTGCTGCCGCCGGAATATGCCCATCGCTTTTACCCCGGTTCCTAAGGATGAGTTGGAACGTTTACAGGAAGCATTCCCCAACAGTGCGGCCATTGCCAACCGGGACGCCTTCGACTATCTCTACCGGGCGGAGGACCTGAAATTTTTCCGGGGCAAGAAGCTCAGTGGCCAGCGCAACCATGTGAACAAGTTCCTGAAGACCTATGGGACCTGGTCCTTCCGGACGATCACCCGGGAGGATGTCCCGCAGGTCAAGGCGTTCCTGGACCGATACGCGGCGGGGAGGGACAAGGCGGCGGCTTCCTTCCATGAGGATCTGGCTAAGACCCGGGAAGTGCTGGACAACTACGAGATCTATGATATGCTGGGTGGGATGCTCCTGGTGGATGGACAGATCGTGGGATTTGCCTTGGGAGAGATCGTAGGGGATACCTTGTTTACTCATATTGAGAAGGCAGACCGGGACTATCAGGGGTGCTACCAGATGCTGGTGGCCCAGTTTGCCCAGCAGTTCGCCCACGAGGGCGTCCACTTCATCAACCGGGAGGACGACGCCGGTGATCTGGGCCTGCGGACCAGCAAGCTGTCCTACCACCCGGTGACCCTGTTGGAGAAATACACCGTCACAGTGGACGAGCCCTGTAAATTCTGCGCCCTGGCGGAGTGACTCTGTCAGAGCCCCGGCTTCCGGCCGGATGAGAGGCATAACGAACGAATGAACACGCCCACAAGGAAAAGCTTGTGGGCGTGTTCATGGATGCAAAAAAGCGTGCAGCCCAGACCAGGCTGCACGCTTCGCGTTTTTGAGGGGGAGCGATTAGCTCACCTTGTCCCCCTTGGTCTTCAGGAAAGCCAGGAAGACCAGCATCATCACGATGCCGATGGGGAGAGCCAGGATACCGGGAGCGCCGAAGTGGACCAGCAGGCCGGCCACCACATAGGACAGGAAGGAGATGACCGCGCAGGAAATGGCATAGGGCAGTTGGGTGGACACATGGTTCACATGGTCGCACTGAGCGCCGGCGGAGGCCATGATAGTGGTGTCGGAGATGGGGGAGCAGTGGTCGCCGCACACCGCGCCGGCCATGCAGGCGGAGATGCAGATGATGCCCAGGGGATCCTCCAGGGGGAAGATGGCCATGGTGATGGGGATCAGGATGCCGAAGGTGCCCCAGGAGGTGCCGGTGGCGAAGGCCAGGAAGCAGCCGATCAAAAAGACGATGGCAGGCAGGAAGAAGGCGAAGTTCTCCGCATAGGTCTTAACAAAGGTCTCTACAAACTCGGTGGAGCCCAGGGAGTCGGTCATCGCCTTCAGGGACCAGGCAAAGGTGAGGATCATGATGGCAGGGACCATGGCCTTGAAGCCCTCGGGGATGCACTCCATCATCTGCTTAAAGCTCATGGCCCGGCGCAGTCCGTAGAACACCAGGGTGAACAGCAGGCCGAAGGAGGAGCCCAGCATCAGGCCAACAGAGGCGTCAGAGCTGGAGAAGGCGGAGGCGATGTTCAGATGGTTGGCGTTTGTGGGGTCGAAGAAGGAGCCGGAGTACAGCATCCCGATGACGCAGGCGCTTACCAGCACCAGGATGGGCAGCACCAGATCGATCACCTTGCCCCGGCCGTCCTCGGAGTCCTCCTCGATCAGGCCGGCATAGGGGTTGGAGCCGGAGAACAGGTCCCCGGTCTGGACGGCATTGCGCTCATACTTGAGCATGGGGCCGAACTCCACCTTCATGACCACCATGGAGATCATCATCACAATGGTGAACAGGGCATAGAAGTTGAAGGGGATGGCCTTGATGAAGATGGACAGACCCTGGCCGTCGGGCACATAGCTGGACACCGCGGCCGCCCAGGAGCTGATGGGGGCGATGATACACACCGGGGCGGCGGTGGCGTCAATGAGATAGGCCAGCTTTACCCGAGAAACATTGTGCTTGTCGGTGATGGGGCGCATCACAGAGCCCACAGTGAGGCAGTTGAAGTAGTCGTCGATAAAGATCAGCACGCCCAGCACGATGGAGGCCAGCTGCGCCCCCACCCGGCTTTTGATGTTCTGGGCGGCCCAGCGGCCGAAGGCGGCGGACCCGCCGGCCTTGTTCATCAGGCAGACCATAGCGCCCAGGATGACCAGGAAGATCAGGATGCCCACGTTGTAGCTGTCAGACAGCACAGAGACGACCCCGTCCTGGAACACATGGAGCACGGTCCCCTCAAACTGGAAGCCGGAATAGAGCAGGCCGCCGGCCAGGATGCCGATGAACAGGGAGGAGTAGACCTCCTTCGTGATCAGGGCAAGCCCGATGGCAATCACCGGGGGCAACAGGGACCAGGCGGTGGCGTGGAACGGGCTGACATACTCCGCGGCCTCCTCGCCCGCTGCGAAGGCGCCCGTGGTCATGGCCAGAACAGCCATGACCAGCACTGCCAGAAGAGGCAGCCAGTTTCTTTTCTTTCTCATTTCTTTTCCCTCCATTGTACAGCTTGGGCCCGCACAGCCCAATTTCGCGCAAACAAAAAACCATGAACGCAGACGCGCCCATGGCAAAGCCGGATGCCCCCTCCGTGCGGAAATCCGCAGGGAGAAGACCTCTGGATAGCGCTCCACAATTTGTGACAGTCCGTGAGATGTTATCCCACAGCCCAGGAGCTCCGCCCAGGCAGGCGAAGGTACCTTCGGCGATGTTCCCTCTCCTGCGAAGCGGCTGCCTGGCCTTGCTCCGCGGTACGCATGAACACCGCGCCTCTATCCTCTATTTACTTGAGTTAATTATTATCTTATCACGGAACAGAGCGCCTGTCAAGGCCTTCTGACAATCCAACAGGGGTGGTTTTTGTAGGACTACAATACATATTGGACAGTTGAATAAAAAGGGATGAAGGATAAGGTCTCATCGGTTATAGTTGAAGTTGCGAGCAACAACCGCACGAGA